>ENA-OQHA01000162-OQHA01000162.1-human-gut-metagenome-genome-assembly--contig:-NODE-162-length-35656-cov-5.844606_pt1 | contig 35656 bp, 32 predicted proteins | sample MGYA00242558_ERZ504707 | MGnify/ENA primary metagenome ERZ504707 (study PRJEB26092, sample SAMD00036197) | human gut metagenome | host: Homo sapiens | study: EMG produced TPA metagenomics assembly of... | reverse complement strand
GAAGAAACTGAAAGTGGACTTGGTAGACGAACACTTCTATCGTCCGGAAGACTGGTTCTTGAAATCAGGAAACCGTTACGACAATTACGACCGTAAAGGCCCGAAAGTATTTGCAGGAGAATATGCTTGCCACGGAAAAGGAAAGAAATGGAACCACTTCCACGCTTCTTTGCTTGAAGCTGCTTTCCTGACTGGAGTAGAAAGAAACGCAGATGTAGTACACATGGCTACTTATGCTCCGCTGTTGGCTCACGTAGAAGGCTGGCAGTGGCGTCCAGACTTAATCTGGTTTGACAACCTCCGTTCTGTACGCACCTGCAGCTGGTATGTACAGTCACTTTACGGTCACAATACCGGAACAAATGTAGTTCCTCTGACTATGGATAAAAAACCGGTTAGTGGTCAGGAAGGCCAGAATGGACTTTTCGCCAGTGCCGTATGGGATGAAAACACACAGACTTACATTGTCAAAGTAGCCAACGTGTCAGAAAAGGCACAGCCTATCAGCCTGGAATTTAAAGGTCTGAAGAAGTCTGTAACTTTAGGAGACGGAAAATGCATCACCTTGCATACAGAAAACCCGGATGCCGAAAATACACTCGACAATCCGAACCTCATTACTCCTAAAGAAAGTAGCATTTCAATTGAAGGAAATACGCTCAATACCGAAATAGGTGCCATGACATTTGCTATCTACAAGTTTAAGAAAGAAAGCAAAATAACTCATCGGCTTTTATTGCTAAAAAGGTGCGTTCCGGAATCATCCAGACGCACCTTTTTTCACTCATACTAATAATACATGCACAATCTAATACCCCAGATAAAACAAACAAGCACATGCTATACATAGCATAGCCAGTGTAACCGTCAATGCCTTCTGACGTTCCCTAACACTTAATTCCATACAAAGTCCTGATTAATTCTGTAACAAAGAACAAAAAACATATTACAGAACCATGTAAACACATGACTTTTAGATGAATGTTCTTTAAAGAACGATTCTTATTGCTATTGTAGTTTTATTAATAAGTCTTTCAAACACGGTCAAAACTTCAAATTATGTTATAAAACACGTGTAAACGCACACAAAACTTGCATAATTCCAGAAAGTCCGTACCTTTGCATCGTGTTTTTCATAGTATTAGATTTAAGGTTAACAAAAGGTTGGAGTTCAGCGGAACTCCTTTTTTTATGCCCTTATCTGAACAATAAAAATTCCGGGCCTGAAAACAAGTCTTTTCAAGCCCGGAATTTTTATTTTATGCTTTTATCATTTACATCGGTACAATCGTAAATCCCCATTGATATTCCTTATTGGCTGGAATCAGATATTGAGGATCTGGTACAGCTCCCCAACTATCAAAACCTCCTACACCCATCTGTCGCATATCTAGGCAGACTTCTACGAAATCACGAGGAGTAATATCATTGATATGTGTATGACGAGGCTTGATATTCTTAGCGGTACTTACATCATGTTTCAACTCTTCTGCATCACGATTACCCCACTGGTAGTCACGATGAGTAGCTTCTTCTCCATCAAAATCTTCTATAGAATTACGGAGTGAGTTAAATTCCAATGTACCATCGCATACACAGCCAATCCTTTGCCATTTTTCTTTTTCAGCATCAACCAGCGTGTATCGGTATGATGTCCGTTTTCTTGTGGACGTACATAAGGGAAATACATTTGTTCAGCGGTCGCTTGATACTCACCTACCAATGTACCATTATTCCGGTCGCAATAATTCTCTTCCGGTCCGCGACCAAAATAAGTCACCTGTTCCATTTCGGCTGGCAAGCGGAAACGGACACCGATACGCGGAACTACCAGTTGGAACTTCCTTGCGGATTGCTTCGTTTCCAGGAGTGAACGTAGCCATCAGTGTAGCTTCCGAAGCTTCTGTCTTCGCAGCTTCCATTTCCGTAGAAGTAAATGTATAATTTGCTTTCACGACTCCTGAAGGATGAATGCGATAAGTAGCAATATACAGATTACCTGCAGCCAACAAGTAGCTAACCTTCAATACCGCATCTTTTCCGTCCATAGCCAATGAAGCATCTACCACATTGAAATTCTTGCTGGACTGCTTCCAGATTTGCAAGCGCTTCGGCATCTGGCTTCCATAGTCATTGTCATTCGGAGCACGCCAGAAGTTAGGCTGTATACCAAATCCCTCATGGAAATATTCTGTTCCCTTCACTTTATAAGAAGTTACCAGACCAGTCGACTTGTCAAATACAAAAGCTACACGTGAAGACTGCACACTCAACAAGTTGCCATTTTCACTGCACTGCAAAGCGGGCCCCTGTACAGAGAATGAACGTGAAGCAGGATCTATCGGCAAGCGGAACTGTTCGTGCGCTATCTCATATCCTTTCGGTACAAGCGGTTCAGATTCTAACGTAGTTACTGAAAAGTTCACAAAATATTCCGTACCCACTTTAGCTTTCAATCCACTAACATTCACCGCCAACTCTTTCTTTTCCTGAGGAGCTACATCCAGTGAAACTTTTCCACGACGCACCACCTTATCATTTTCCTTCACTTCATACGAAATCATATATTTCTTCAGGTTCGTAAAATAAAAGCGGTTCAGCACATTAAACTTACCGTTTGCCAGGTCTGTAGCTTCAAAAGCCACATTCTGGTGTGCATATTTTACCTCACTCATGCCGGATGAGGATTACGGTCCGGGTTCACGATACCATTACAGCAGAAGTTGCCGTCACTTGGCATGTTGGTTCCGAAATCACCTCCGTATGCCCAATATTCTCTTCCGTTTTCATCCTTCACTAAAATTCCCTGGTCTACCCAGTCCCAGATATATCCTCCCTGCAGATTAGGATACTGATAGATAGCCTTCCACTGATCCCACAAGCCTCCGGTAGAGTTGCCCATAGCATGTGCATATTCTGAAGGCACTACCGGACGGTCACTTCCTAACCGACCTATTGATTCCAACCAGGATGCGCTGGGGTACTGCGGCACGTACATGTCAGAGTTCCATTCCCACTGTGCACGTTCATAATTTACCGGACGGTCCATCAGTCCCTTGTCGGCCTGCTTTACCCACAAATAAGCCTCATAAAAGTTGTAACCGTTTCCTGCCTCATTACCTAACGACCAGAATGTAACCGAAGGATAGTTCTTATTCCGTTCAAACATATTTTCCACACGGTAAAGATGAGGTTTCAACCATTCCGGATTATTTCCCAAGGTTCCACCCTTACGCAAATCATAATACATTCCATGACTTTCAATATTCGCCTCATCGTACACATAAATACCATATTCATCACAGAGTTCATAGAAACGGCGGTCTTGCGGATAATGACACAAACGTACCGTATTGATATTGTTCCGCTTCATCAGCTCCAAGTCCTTACGCATCAGCGCCTCGTCTACGTAGTGTCCTGTCAACGGATTATGTTCGTGAATATTTACACCTTTCAGCTTTAAAGGCTGCCCATTGATAAACAACACATGGTAATTCTTTCCATTGGTACCTTTCTGATCAATTTCTTTGATTTCAATGCGACGGAATCCGACATTATAAGGAATCACTTCGGTCACTTTTCCATTTTCCTTAACAGTCATCAAAAGCTTATACAAATTAGGAGCTTCCGAAGTCCAGGTTTTTACTTCCGACAGTTCCTTGCTGAATGATACGGTACCTTCTTTACCAGCAAGTACATCTACAGTTTCCTCACCATTAGCTACTACCTTTCCGTTATTATCGAGCAACTCATATCCGATACTCAACCCAGCCGTATTGGTACGATGATTCTTCAGCTCCACATCCAAACGGAAAATACCGTTACGGTACGAATCATCCAAAGTAGACACAATCCGGAAATCCTGTACTGAAGCTTTCGGCTGTGAATAAAGGAATACGTCACGTTCTATACCGCTGATACGCCAAAAATCCTGACATTCCAAATAAGAGCCTGTACTCCAACGGAAGATTTTTAAAGTCAGCACATTATTGCCTTCCTTCAAATAATCATTTATCAGGTATTCAGCCGGGTTCTTGGAGTCTTCATTATAACCGACTTCCTTTCCGTTCAAATATACATAGCATCCTGATTTTGCTCCGGCAATATGGAGATAAATATCACGGTCCTTCCATTCTGAAGGTACGGTAATATCACGCCGGTATACTCCCACTGGATTCTTCTCCGGCAACAAGGGAGGCTGAGGATTACGAGGCTGAAACTCATATCCGTGATTCGTATAAATAGCCGTACCAAATCCTTGCACTTCCCAGTTTCCCGGCACCTTAATATCGTGCCATCCCTCTGTACTCACTTCCGGAGAAGTAATGTCTGCAGGCAGGTTCAAATACGAGTCCGTATAATAAAATTTCCACGTACCATTCAACAACTCATAATAAGGGCTGTTTTCATATTTTCCAGTCAAAGCCTGAGTCTTGTCAGCATAAGTCATAAAAGCCGACCTCGGTGCTTCCCGGTTTACTGATACAGTCTGAATATCCTTCCAATAAGGCAAGGATGCATTTTCCGCATACAACTGCTGAGGAGTCCCACTAATCGTCAGCACTCCCGTCAATGAACAGCAAATAGTTTTGATTGCTTTAGTAAGAGTCTTTTCCATCTGTCCTTTTTAAGGTTAATTATTTCTGGAGCGCAAGTTAGGAAGAAATTTTCATATTTCTTCCTAACTCCTTTATGAATTTTATTTTCTTAAAAAAGAAAGCCCGCCACCAAACTATAAACTCGATGACGGGTTCCCAATATATAGTCAGACTTACATTTTATTTTAATACCATACTACCGGCTCATCTCCCATCAGGAACTTCAATTCTCCGCCTTTCATAATATCAGCGTATTCAATCCAGGGTTTCTTATATTCAGTTCCATTGAAGACAATACCTTGTATGTAATTGTTCTGCTGGCCTTTGTTTTCACGTTCTATGACGAATTTACCAGCAGGAACGGCAATCTCTACTTTATCAAAGTTCGGATAGCCAAATACAAACTTGCCACCGGCAGGTTCTACCTGATAGAATCCGAAAGAAGAAAGGATATACCAAGCCGACATCTGTCCTACATCCTCATTACCAGACAAACCATCCGGCTGGTCTGTATACATGGTATGAAGAATCTCCTTAATTCTATCGGCCGTCTTCCAAGGCTGACCTACAAGAGTGTACAGGTAAACTGTATGATGACTCGGTTCGTTACCATGCGCATACTGGCCAATCAATCCGCTAATATCCGGAGAAGAAGCTTCTCCCATATCACCGTTTGCTAGGAATAAAGAATCCAGTTTGTTCACAAACGCTTCTTTACTACCGAAGCATTCCACCAGTCCTTCTACATCGTGAGGTACCAGCCATGTGTACTGCCATGCATTTCCTTCACAATAATCATCGTCTCTATGAGAAGATGCATAAGGACTAAACGGAGTACGCCAAGAGCCGTCGAGCATCTTTCCTCTCATGAAGCCCGTAGAAGCATCAAAATAATTCTTATATGACTTGCTACGTTTCAGGAAATATTCATAATCTTCCTGCTTGCCAAGTTTCTGAGCTGCCTGTGCCACTGCCCAATCTGCAATAGCATATTCCATATCGTACGCAATAGCTTCCGTCATCTTGTCTGCCGGAATAAATCCGTATTCAATGCGATGTTCCATTCCACGTTCAGGCAACATAGAAGACTCTTTCAGTGCCTTGAAGGCCAATTCTGTATCAAATCCTTTGATGTCCTTCAAAATGGCATCTGCCACCACCGGTACTCCCGGATTACCTACCATACAGTTGGTTTCACACCCCATCAAATGCCATACCGGAAGCTTTCCTTGCTGCTGATGGATGTGAAGCATGGTATTGATAATGTCACTCATCTTTTCAGGATGCAGAATTGTCATCAACGGCTGTGCTGCACGATAGGTATCCCACAGTGAGAATGTAGTGTAATTTACAAAACCTTCGTCCTTGTGCATCTGCTTATCGGCTCCATAATAATCACCGTTCACATCACAGAATTCAGACGGAGCAAATAAGGTATGATACAGACTTGTATAGAAAATCTTCTTTGAAGCCTCATCTGTGGTATACACTTTTACCTTATTCAATTCCTTATTCCAAGCAGCCTTAGCATCTTCAATCGTCTTCTCAAAGTCCCAACCACTCAGTTCTGTCTGCATATTCAGTTGTGCACCTTCTTCTGAAGTAGGAGACAATGCCACCTTCATATACACTGGTTCCTGGTTTCCCGCAGCAAAGTTGACTCTGGCAAACAGCTGTGCACCTTTTGCCATATCACCTTCCTTTACAGAATCATTGACAATAAATTCTACGTTATCAAACTTACGTGAGAATTCTGCACGGAAAAATACACACTGGTCGTCAGCCCATCCCTTTGAATAGCGATAACCACTCACAGTGCTGTCGTTTACCACCCGTATCACGCTTCTGTGGTTTTATCCCAGCAGCCACCGTTTACCATATCAAATACAATGGCCGGACTTTCATTTCCCAGGAAGGTGTATTTATGGAAGCCGACACGCTTAGTTGCTGTCAATTCTACATCCACATTGTATCTTGACAGGTGGGTACGATAATAACCCGGAGTCACAACTTCTTTCGAACGATCTGAGTAAGACCACAGACCCGTTTCATACGATGAAGCATCTCCTCTTGAATAGGTCACTTCTCCTACTACCGGCATTACATTGATGTCATGCAAGTCGCCTATACCAGTACCGCTCAGATGCGTATGCGGAAATCCTATCACCGTAGAGTCTGATACATGATAACCCGATACCCAGTCCCATGACTGAGGAATGCTTGTCGGACCCAGCTGAATAAATCCGTAAGGCACATTGGCTCCATAAAACACATGTCCATGTCCGCCAGTACCGATACGAGGGTCTACAAACTGTGTCAAATCTTCCATCTCTTGCCCTTTCTGGCTACTTCCACAAGAAGCCAGACACAAGGACAAAACCGGAACAAACAATAATGATTTCTTATTCATGGTTTTAAATTTAATATATGAAGGTTCTTATTTCTCATCCACTGAAAACGAGTAAGGAGCATCTTCTGCAGCTATACCTCTGTTTTCGTTCGGCAAGTTACTCATTTCTATTTGTATTTTCGCTCCATTCACCAAATCTTCATGTGAAAAATAGTTATGAGTATAAGATTTTCCATTCAATTTCATCTCTTTGATGTACAAATTCTCCTCACTGTTCAACGGAGCTTCAATCGTTACGTCCTTTCCATTTTCCAGATGAATAGTCGCTTTCTTAAACAAAGGAGCACCCACCACATATTCATTACTTCCCGGACATACCGGATAGAATCCTAAAGCTGTAAATACATACCATGCAGAGGTCTGTCCATTGTCCTCGTCACCACAATACCCATCCGGAGTCGGTGTGTACATCTTGTTCATCACCTGACGCAACCAGTACTGCGCTTTCCACGGCTGTTTGGCATAATTGTACAGATAAATCATGTGCTGGATAGGCTGGTTTCCATGTGCATAGTTACCCATGTTCATCACGGTCATCTCACGAATCTCATGGATTACAAAACCATAATAGCTGTCATCGAATACAGGCGGTACAGAGAATACAGAATCAAGCATAGACACAAAGGCTTTGTCTCCTCCCATCAGTCAATCAGTCCCTGAGGGTCATGGAATACCGACCAAGTGTAGTGCCAGCTGTTTCCTTCAGTGAAGGCATCCCCCATTTCAACGGAGAGAAAGGCTTCATGAATTCACCGTTTTCCTTCTTGCCTCTCATCAGTTGGTTTCCAAATCAAACAGATTCTTATAGTTCATGGCACGCTCTGCAAAAAGCTTGACTTCCTTTTTCGGGCGCTTTAGTTCTTTAGCAAGTTTATAGATACACCAGTCATCATACGCATATTCCAGTGTACGGGCTGCATTCTCGTGTATCTTCACATCACAAGGCACGTAACCTAGTTTATTATAATATTCATATCCCAAACGTCCGGTAGAAGATACCTCCGGATGCACGTTCTTTGTTCCATGGAGCAATCCTTCATACAATGTCTTCAGGTCGTCCACTTTTACCCCTTTCATATAAGCATCTACTAACACGGACGCAGAATTGTTGCCCACCATACATCCGCGATGTCCGGGACTGGCCCATTCAGGGAAGAATCCACTTTCTTTGTAAGTATTGACAAGACCTTCCTGTATCTCTTTATTAATTGACGGATAAGCTAAATTCAACAAGGGGAAAAGACATCTGAATGTATCCCAAAAACCTGTATCCGTGTACATGTATCCCGGAAGTACCTGTCCGTTGTAAGGACTGTAATGCACTACCTGTCCGTTGGCATCTATCTCATAGAACTTACGAGGGAACAACAGCGAACGGTACAAGCAAGAATAGAACATACGATACTGGTCAAGATTACCACCTTCTACCTCTATTCTGCCCAATGCTTCATTCCAGGCTGTTTTACCTTTTTCTACCAACACATCAAAACTGTCATTACCCAACTCCTTCAGATTTTCTAAAGCCTGTGCCTGACTGATGAAAGAAGAAGCCACTCTGGCGTGTACCTTTTCACCTTTTCGAGTAGCGAAACCGATAATAGCTCCTGCATGATTTGCCTCCTGTTCAGCTTTGCCTACAGAGATACAGCTGTCGGCCACTGTAGCCTTGTATGTAAAAGGCTTGTCAAATTCAATTACAAAATAGTTCTTGAAGTTATCAGGCACACCACCGCTGTTTTTGGTAGAATAACCGATAATACGGTTATTTGCCGCATCAATCTTCACATAAGAACTTGTCAAACGCATCAATCACTACGTAAGAATGCTCATTTTCAGGGAAAGTAAAACGGAACAGAGCAGCCCGTTCAGTCGGAACCAGCTCTGTCACTACATCATGTTCTGCCAGATATACCTTATAATAATATGCCTTTGCTTCTTCACCTTTATGCGAAAACCAGCTGGCACGTTTGTTTTCATCAAACACCGGCTCTCCTACCACCGGCATAATGGAAAACTGACCGTAGTCATTAATCCACGGGCTGGCTGATGGGTCTGCTTAAACCCTCTGATTTTAGTCGCAGTATACATATACTGCCATCCGTCGCCCATTTTCCCAGTCTGAGGAGTCCAGAAGTTCATACCCCATGGACGTGCAATAGCCGGATACGTATTTCCGGAAGAAAACTCATAAGTAGACTGAGTACCAATCAGCGGATTTACATAGTCTGCATAATTGGTGGCCTTACCGTGAAGGGCAAAGCACATTATCATAATTAACAATACTAATTTCTTCATAACGAATTCCAAGTTTAAGATTTTCAATTAATACCATATATGTCCAGAGTCATTACACATCTCCAGTTCCAATGTTGCACCCGACAGAATCTGCTCATGCGTAATAAAACTCTGATGATAGTCCTTACCGTTCAATTTCACAGCACGTATGTACCTATTTTCCTTATCAAGGTTCTTTGCAACCACAGTAAATACTTTACCATTTGCCAGCTGCAATTCAACCTTTTTAAATTTCGGCTTTCCAATTTCATATTCACCTGAAACAGGATTTACAGGATAAAAGCCCATAGCACTGAACACATACCATGCCGACATCTGTCCGCAATCCTCATTTCCACACAAACCAGCCGGGGTGTTCAGATACAGTTCATCCATAATCTGCGACACATATTGCTGCGTTTTCCAAGGCTGATTGACTTTATTATACAGATAGGCCACATGATGGCTCGGCTCATTTCCGTGTGCATACTGTCCAATCATACCTGTACTAAAGATAGGCAATTCGTGGTCGTCCGTCGGGTGATACGTAAACATGCTGTCAAGCTTCTCGCTAAAGCGCTCTTTTCCTCCCACCAGACTAATAAGACCATCCACATCATGCTGTACAGACCAGAAATAATGCCATGCATTGCTTTCACAAATATGTGGCGTATATTCCTCGGCATGGAAATCCTTGATAAAATTACCTTTATCATCTTTAGGCTGCATAAAAGAAGTAGCCGGATTGTACACATTCCGGTAATTCTGCGAACGGGCATAGAAAGTATCCGCAATGTCCTTCCGTCCCATCTTGGCAGCCATTTCAGCTATACAAAAATCATCGAACGCATATTCCAGTGTTCTTGACAACGACCAGTTCTCGGAATTATATTCATCTGTGACATTGTAAGGGATATATCCCTTTTGCTTATAAAAGCCAATGCCTCTATACTCATCAATATTCGCCGTAGCTACACAAGCTTCCAATGCCTTTTCGGCATCAAAATCACCGATACCCTTCAAATACGCATCCACAATAACTGGCACTGCGTGGTAACCAATCATCATGTCTGTTTCACTTCCATAGAAGTTCCATACCGGCAAACGACCATTCTGCTCATAGAATGCCAAGAATGACTTAATCATATCATTGGTCCGTTCCGGCTGCGTATAAGTAAACAGCGGATGTGATGCACGGAACGTATCCCAAAGAGAGAACGTACTGTAATTGGTCCAATTCTCTGCCTGATGTACCTTCTGATCTGGTCCGTAATATTGTCCGTCTACATCCGAATAAATAGTAGGAGCCAGCATACTATGATAAAGTGCGGTATAAAACACGGTCTTGTCATCCTTGTCTTCCGACTCTACCTTTATCTTCGACAATTCCTTATTCCATGTTTCCTTAGCCAGTAACCGGTACTTGTCAAAATCGTTTTCAGGAACTTCTGCCTGCAGGTTCTTGGCTGCACCTTCCATACTCACTCCTGAAATGGCGGTAGAAACAATTATCTGTTCATCTTTTTTCGTCGAGAAATCAAACCGGGCAACGTATGCAGTACCCATAAGAAGATTGTCCTTCAAGATAGGAGTCGTATCCATTTGTACATTCTCAAAAGGAACAGAGAAACGGGTTTGGAAGAACACCTTCTGCTTTCTGGCCCATCCGTCCGAAAAACGGTATCCACGGATAGTCACAGAGTCTACTACTTCCACATAGCTGTCCTGAGTGGCATCCCAGTTCATTGCCTTTTTCAGGTTCAGGATAATGGCCGACTTTGCTTCTGGGAAAGTATAGCGTTGAATTCCGCAACGCTCCGTCGCCGTCAGTTCCACATTGATTCCATAATCATCCAAAAAGACCTGATAATAGCCCACTGATGCACTTTCCCTCTCATGTGAAAACTTGGAATGTACCCCTAGAGGAGCTTCTGCCTCTACGTATGGCAGGGTCACTGGCATAAAAGAAATATCGTACAAATCGCCTGCTCCTGTTCCTGAAAGATGCGTATGACTAAATCCGGCAATGGTACTATCCGGATAGTAATAGCCTGCGATTCTGTCCCACCCCGGAAGGCCGTTGTCCGGGCTTAGTTGAACCATGCCAAAAGGCACTTGTGCACCCGGATAAGTGTTTCCGGTAAAGTCCGTCCCAATAAAAGGATTTACATACTGCGTCAAATCCTCTTCCACGGGAGCCACAGGACTGGAACAAGCCCACGTAAGACCTGCCAAACCCATAAAAACCCATAGTGAATTTTTCATATTATTATAATAGTTAAAAGATAGTGCAAATCAACAGCGACTAAAGTTAAGAAAAAATAATGATTAAAAAGCCGTTTTAGCCATATAATGTATTTAAAACCAACACCAACAGGCTAAAACGGCTTTCTTTTTTCATTTAAAAGTTATTATCTGAAATTGTGCGGCGTCTGCCATTTACCATTGTCATCCATTGTATCAGCTACATCCCACCAAACGCGATCACCTTGTGTTATATCAGGTCTGTTCGGATTCTCTTCTTCTCTATCTGGATAACTAATTCGTTTAATTAGTTTCGTATCATATATTTCTCCGCCAGAGTTATTTCCACCTTCGACAACCAATAAATAACGTGGATAATCTGTACGGCGAACTTCAGCCCATCCTTCGTTTCCATTCGGGAATACAGCAATCCATTTTTGCGTAATAATCTGTTCCAAAATTGCCTCTTTATCTGTACCATCAAAAGCAGACAAACCGTTCAAGTGATCAATATAAGGCTGATAATCAGACGATGAAATTTGATAATATTCCATTGAAGCCTTAACTCCATCTAAATAAAGTTGTTTAGCTTGAGCTATTGATCCTCCATTCCATCCTCTTAATGCAGCTTCAGCTTGTAAAAATAAAGCTTCAGGATAACCCATCCATACATATTCCGTGCCTTTATACCACCACGCATGAGTTGGATCCATTGCATCATCTGCAACACAACAACGAGCAGATGAATATGTAGTCAAGTAACTTCCTCCAATATTTAAAGCTCCGTTTCTAACTCCATTAAAAGATTTTTTTGACTGCTCCGGAATTGCTTGATTCAAATCAGCGTATGAAGAAGGACGAAACCACAACATTTCACAACGTGGATCCAGATAACATTTACTTTCTTCTGTATTAAACTCCTCCGTAAAATTACCAGCACCTTCTTTTAAAGCTTGATTTTTAAACGCCCATTCCATCTCTTTTGTAAGCAGAACCGTTGATCCACTTCCCCAACTAAAGAATTCTGCAAATACATTTTGATTTTCAGACGGATTATTACGGTACTTAGGAATAAGAGCCAGTCGGTCTTCGTGACTTTGCATTACACCACCATTTAAAGCTGCCTCACCTTGTTTTTTGGCTTCTTCTGGATTTACATTCGAAATACGTAAAGCTAAACGTAAACGAAGAGTATTAGCGAAACGTATCCATTTATCCACATCTCCACCATAATAGATGTCATTTGTTGAATTTAAGCCGTCCCAATTATTGCTCCTATTATTATTTAATTCTGTGATAGCCTGATCCAACAAATAGAAAATAGCAGCATATACATCTTCCTGTTTAGTATATGACACTTGCTCACTAACAGGAGCAGCTCCCTTGATATAATATTCCAAAGGAATATCACCATAAGTATCAGTCTGCATTGACAACAAGAATGCATAATAAATACGGCTGATATAAAAAGCAGCATGATATTTATTTTTATCACAGAACCAAAATGTCCTGATTAACTCACTATATTCAGCATTACTTCTTTTATCATAAAATTGATTCCAACGATTAGCAGACCAACCTTCTGTATATGCATAAGTAGGAGCTTGTGTTAAAAAACCATTTACATTATTCCCAGTATATCCAGCATAAATATCATGGGTAAGATTCGTTGTTGTTTGGTAATTATCCCATGCCCCGTCATAGAAGAAACCATAAAGAGTACTTCCGATACCGGACTCTCTTTCTTTCAAAGAAGCCAATGCTTTCTCTGAAAGCTGATAATCAATATCATACCCATTTGGACTAACATTTTCTGTAGCTTCTGGAATATATCCCGGCTGATAAGGATTCGTATTCATTTCCTCAAAATCGTGACATCCTGCAAGAGCTACTAACGAGCATACAGCAATAGATTTATATATATTGAATTTCATAATACTTTTGTTTTTAGAATTAGAAACCTAAACTTACAGAAAAACCGAATGTGCGTGTAAATGGTATAGCCGCAAAGTCAATAGCTTGAGAGAACATAGTCGTGTCATAGCCTCCCTCTGGACTTGTACCCGGAGTGTGTTTCAACAGATAACACAAGTTACGTGCCACAAATGAAACATTCAATGCAGTCAACGGAGTTTTTTTCAACATTTTTGACGGGAATGAATACCCCAAAGACAATTCTTTCAGCTTGATAAATGACGCGTCATACAAGAAATCTTCTGGCAGCAAATTTCCGTAATAGTTTGAAGCTGTAATCTGTGTCGTATTCGGAGTTCCATCTGCATGCACGCCTGGAATATCATCATATAATTATTGTCCTCTCCACGGTTTTCTGTCCGTTTTGCCAGACCACTTCCTGTTGCCAAAGCTTCTGAATAAGAATAAATGTCACCACCAAATCTCATATCAAACATAGCAGACAATGAAATGCCCTTATATGTAAACGAAGGTGATACAGACATCGTAAGCTTTGGTTGAATATTTCCAATCGGGTTTGCAAGACGATCTGACAATTTACGACTTCTCATCGGTAAACCATTTGCGCCCACAAGGATATTTCCGTTTTCATCACGCATATAGACTTCTGAAGCATAGATTTCTCCCAATTTATGACCTGCACGAGTTCCAACTTTTATCGGGAAGCCAGAATCACCATCAAAGAATAAATAATCAACACCTTCTGCCAATTCTTTTACCATAGATACGTTATGAGCCATGTTTACATTCAAATCGAACGTAAAGTCTTTTGTATCCACGATAGTAGAATACAACATCAATTCAACACCCTGATTTGAAATCAAACCGGCATTTACCCATTTACCTCCTGACCATGGAGCAGCAGCAGGAACTTTCATGATTTGATTTTTTGTTTTACTATAATAATAAGTAAAATCAAAGCCTAAACGGTTATTAAGGAACTTCATATCCAAACCAACTTCATAAGATGTGGCTATTTCCGGCTTCAACTGATCGTTCATTTTCACGTTAGACATATTGGCTGTCAATTTACCACCGTTTTCAAAGATATAATCGTAAGTATTGTATAGCTGGTAAGGGTTAGTATCCTTTCCTACTTGAGCGGCAGACAAACGTAGTTTAGCAAACGTCATCCAGTCAGGCAATGTTTTATCCAAAGAGCGAACGAAATCAGAGATTACAAAACTCAAGTTAGCAGACGGATAGAAGAATGAATTATTTTGCTTTGGCAGAGTAGATGACCAGTCATTACGTGCAGTCAAATCCAAAGATAGATATTCTTTCCATGCCAACTGTGCAGACCCAAATACAGAGTTCATTGCACGTTCATATCCAGATTCTTTAGCAGTATTCAATATATTTGCTGCGTTTAGCATCCACATATTCTTGTTAAGCATATCTCTTACACCTGCTCCCAATGTTTCAAATTTTTGATACATAAAATTGGCTCCAGCTGTAAAGCCTAAGCGGAAATTATCTGTTAGCTGTTTATCACCCATCAATAAAAACTCAGCATTTGATTCAAAGAAATTTTCTTCTGAACGATTCATTTCATCAGTATGAATGTCTGATAAAGTAGTTTCTGTAAATCCGTCACCGAGATTAGTGTCCTCAAGACGTGTACGATAATAGTCAAATGCATATTTTGCAGAAAAATGCAACCAATCAGTAAAATTGATTTTTGCATTATAGTAACCAAATGCACGCCAACGCTCATCAGAATTGTGACGCTGATTCAATACATAATACGGGTTTCGGATAGATGCAGATGGTTTCACCCAGTTTACATGTACTTGATTTTCATTTGAATATTCTTTCAAATCATCCAAACGTACATTATTAGGGATTCCTATTAACTGATTGATAGCACCATAAACACCATAATATGGACGGTCTGTCCCTTTTGTACGGGACAACGAAATTTTACCTTCCATAGAGAAGTATTTGTTCAGCTCAGTTCCTGCATTCAGGTCTATATTTACACGATTTAATTTTTCAGTCGGGAATACACCTTTACTATCTGCTGCTCCAAAAGAAGCACGATAATGTGATGTTTCTGTAGTATTACTTACAGAAACATTGTGCGTCTGAGAAAAGCCTGTATCAAAATAGTCTTTCAACTTATTGCCATAATTTGAGAAAGGCATTTCTTCTCCATTCCATGCAGTATACATATCACCGTTTAATACAGGTCCCCAACTTCCACTATCATCAACACTATATTCCACACCTCCTGTGGGGTTGATATGACCTTGTCCATAACGAGTCTGCATATCCAATGTTTCTGCAACCTTAGACCAAGTAAAGTTCCCGCTATAACGAACACCAAAACCTTCTTTTTTAGAACCTTTCTTTGTAGTTACCAAGATAACACCATTACCGGCACGGCTACCATAAAGAGCTGCCGCATTCGGGCCCTTTAACACAGAAATACTCTCAATATCATCCGGATTGATATCTAAAGAAACACTACCACGGTCAACACCACCAAACATAGATGCATCCGATGTATTATTGTCACTAAAAGGAACTCCATCCACAATCCACAACGGTTGGTTATTGTCGCTCAATGAAGAGTTACCACGAATAGTAATCTTAGTAGAACCACCCAAACCTGTAGATGAAGTATTCATTGACAGACCGGCTACCTTACCTTGCAAAGCACTGGTTACAGAAGGGTCACCCGTTTTGTTCAATTCATCACTCTTCAATTCCTGTACAGCGTATCCCAGCATTTTTTTCTCACGCTTGATACCCAAAGCAGTAACGACAACCTCATCCAATACCTCCGTATCTTCATGCATAGTCAGATCAATCACTTCTTTGCCTTCTACCTTCATCTCGACACTCTTATAGCCGATATAAGAGAACTGAAGCACCGCATTTCCCGGTACACTCACAGTATAATTTCCATCGTAATCGGTAATGCTACCATTGGTAGTTCCTTTTTCCATGATAGTCACACCAATCAATGGTTCACCTGTCGCATCTACTATACGTCCGGTAATCGTCTTCTTTGCAGCACTCTGTGCAGGTGACTTCTTTACCGTGGAATTATCCATAGACAGATAAACGACTCTATCGTCTATTTTATAGGAAATATTTTTCCCACTCAAAGCCTTGCTCAATACTTCCTGTAAAGAAGAATCAGTTACATTCAAAGATTCAAGTTGAACAGAAGCAAGCTTATCGTCATAGAAAAACTGATAATCCGACTGAGCCTGGATTTCTTTAATTACACTCCCTAAATTAGGATTAGTCAGTGAAAGATTAAACTGCGCCGAAACCCACTGAAAAGGAGCTGCCGACAAGCCTAAAAAACCAATGTCCTGAGATATTTTCCCGAACATAAGGATTGCATTTTCCCTTCTAAAAATAAATTCTTTTTAAGGTTAAACATAATCTTGTTATTTTAAATTATTACTACAATTTCCAATAGTACATATATAACAGCCACCCTATATAAAACACTTACTCAAATTCATTATTTTTTTCGGGAAATATAAAAAATCGGCAAACACCTCATAAATGCGTGTTTGCCGAATCGGATTTTACTCCATGGGTTCAATCAAAACCTTATCACTCTCTATCTTGTATCTTATCGGAATGCTATTCTGTAGGGTCTTCATCACATCCTCCAGCTTTTCTTTTTTCTCTATCATGCCTGAATAGGTATGTGTCAAGTCTATATCTTTACGGACCTCAATCTTGACATGATATAAATCTTCCAGCACCTTGGCAATATCTTGAATCGTTGCATTCTGGAAAGGAACCATGTTATTCCGCCAAATCCCATCCATAAGCGAATTGGTCTCTTTGACAACCATCTTATGGCTGCTTTCTTCCACAATGGCTTTCTGTCCGGGAAGCAAAATAATTTTCGAATCATCATCACCCGACTCCACGAGCACCTCTCCTTCAATAAGAGAAGTTTCTGCGACGGTAGCTTGGTCATAACTTTTCATATTGAAAATCGTACCATGCACTACCACGGTCATCAATTTGCTCTCTACCGTAAACTTATGCTTTCCAGTCTGACGAGCGACTTCAAAATAAGCTTCCCCATTCAGTCTGACTTTTCGGTTATCGCCTGCAAAGTTTTCCGGATATTCAAACACGCTTCCCTTATTCAACCAAACTTTCGTCCCATCTGCAAGTTCAATCTTTCTTATCTTATTGTCTGCGTAAACCCTTATCATATCCTCGCTTGTCAATCCCTTAAAAGACAGCCATCCTATAAGTACCAGCACAAGCACGGCCGCTGCATATCGGGTCCACAAAAAGAGGTGCTTCATCTGTTTTTTCTCCTTCTTTTCCGAAAGCACAGACATCTCAACAGGCTGTACAACCGATTTCAGTCGTTGCATGGCTGCGTTTATTTTATCTTCTTCGTCGTATTTCCACTTTCCCAGATGATACAACTCCTCTATGGAAAACAAATACTTTTGTTTTCGGGCGAAGCACTGATATACTCATTCAGTGCCTTCATGTCTTCAGTAGTCGCAGTTCCCTGAAGATACCTCCATATAATATCATCACTAATTTTATTCATACACACCTAAAAAACAAATTAATAATAAAAGCAAATGACTGAGCTTTACACGCAGTATCTTCAATGCTTTGTACATATGGGCTTCTACTGTTCTCAGGGAAATACCAAGTATGTCGGCAATTTCCTTATTCTTCATCTCGTAGAGATAGCTCATTTTAAAAACTTTCCGGCTCTGATCCGGTAAGTCATTGATGGCAGATAGAATTTCCTTCTTCAACTCCATATTCTCCAACCGTGCCATTACCTCAGAGTTTTCATAATTGTAATAGGCAATCTTCTGGGCAAAAATTCTTTTTCCTCCGAAGTATAACTATCCACTACCGATTTATGCTTCAGAAAATTGATGGACCTTGTATAAACAGACTTATATAAAAAAGACTTGATGTGGTCATCAAAATCAATCTTGCTTTTATTGTTCCACAATTCAACAAATACATCCTGAACAATATCTTCCGCATCATCCTCACCTACCAGACGGGTTGCATAAAACAACAATGCAGAATAATGCTGTTTAAACAAGCCATAATATATTGTTTCAAAATTATTTACAGACATAAGTGATCAGATTTGGTATTTATCACAAAGATAAATTTTAAAATCTATTTCAACAACTTTTATGCAAAGTCATCCACTAATACCTGTTCTTTATAATTATGCCGACAATTCTATCAAAGAGCTACCTTTATTTTCCTGAAAACAATCTTCTACCTATAATTCCTTTATACTGATGGCTACCCCACCACTGGGTGCCAGCTTTTGTCTGAGTTTAGTCTTATGACTTACTGTCCGTGTTTCTATTACATATTCCTTCGGATTTGTCCGCCAGTCGGCTTTTTCCCCGTCTGCATAAATAACGGCCTGATATTTCTTGCCTTTCGGCAGAAAACTGAAGTCGATAAGGGCTTCACGGCTGTTTTCATCCGTAATGCCTCCTACATACCATTCATTTTTTCCTTTGGCCTTACGGGCAATCGTGATGTAATCTCCCGGTTCTGCCTCTAATATATAGGTATGATCCCAGTCTACTGCCACATCCTTAATAAACTGAAACGCATCCGGATATTTCTCATAATTCTGATACAAATCGGCAGCCATCTGAAGCGGACTGTACATCGTGACATACAAAGCTAATTGTTTTACTAGTGTAGTACCCAACTTTGCCTTGTTACTGCCATACACTGACAAGTCTCCCTCAAAAATACCCGGGGTGTAATCCATCGGTCCTCCCATCAGACGGGTAAACGGAAGTATGGTCTGGTGGTCCGGACGAATGCCGTTGAATGATTCGAACTCTGTTCCTCGTGCCGACTCCTGTGCAATCCAATTAGGATAAGTACGACATAAGCCGGTCGGACGAACCGCTTCGTGCGAATTGACCATGATCTTATACTGGGCTGCCTTTTCTGCCACACGGTTGTAATGGTTCACCATCCACTGTCCGTCGTGATGCTCACTACGTGGAATAATCGGGCCTACATATCCAGTTTTCACCGCATCGTATCCGTTATCTTTCATGAAACGGAACGCATCATCCATCTGACGCTCATAATCAGCCACAGACGAGGTGGTTTCATGGTGCATGATAATCTTTACCCCTTTGGAAGCCGCATACGCCTGTAACTCCTTCACGTCAAAATCTGGATAAGGAGTAGTAAAGCTATAGATAAATTCTTTGGCATACGCATAGTTATCTTCCCATCCTTCATTCCATCCTTCCACCAGCACGGCGTCAAATCCATGTTTGGCTGCAAAGTCGATGTATTCTTTCACATGAGCCGTATTGGCTCCATGATGCCCGTTAGGTTTCAGTTGCTTGTAATCAGTCTGTCCTATCACGACATCCTGCGTGTCGGTATAGGCCCATGTAGAACCTCCACCCGTAAAATATTCCCACCATACACCGACGTATTTAGTAGGCTTTATCCATGAAGTATCCTCGATTTTACAAGGCTCATTCAAATTCAGAATCAGGTTGGAAGCCAGTATATCGCGGGCATCGTCGCTCACAATAATCGTACGCCACGGTGTTACACTTCCAGTCTGAATGTATCCCTTGTTCCCATTCTTATCGGGCGTCAAATGTGCACTCATAAGATAAGTTTCTGCATCCAGGTTCAAATGCATAGCCGGATAGTTTACCAGTGCAGCCTCATGAATATTAATATACAGTCCGTTATCCGACTTCAGCATCAGCGGAGTCTGTACAGCCAGATTCGGAGTCGGCGATTTACAAGCTAAAGGCTCATTACGGGCTTCATCAATTAAAAGAGGTACTTCCGAAAGGCGGGAAGTAGTTATCTGAAACTCATTGGTATCGTAGTCAGCCGGAATCCAGAAAGCTTTATGATTGCCAGCTAACTGAAATTCTGTCAATTCTTCTTTTAGGGTAAAATGACGCAGACTACTTTGCACAGGGAATTCATAACGGAATCCCAGTCCGTCATTAAACAACCGGAAGCGAATATTCAAAAGTCTGCCGGATTTTTCTTGTTTCAGTGCCACCCACAACTCTTTGTGATGGTCTCTAATCTCGCTGTTCTGCCCCCACACTGTTTTCCAGACCGTAGCGCAACTATCTATCTTTGTTTCTACTATGCTGAAGTTACGGTCAAAGGCAATCGAAGGACTTATCTGAAAGCCCATTTTGCTTTCATTTATCACTTCTTTTTCTTTGTACATTAACGAATAGACTGGTTTGCCTTCGTCTGATAGATGAAACTGCATCTTGAAGTTTCCGTCGGGCGAGGTCAATGTCTGTGCCTTCACCGCTACAGATGCCGCCAGCAACCCAAGCAATACAAAAATCGTTCTCATCGCTGTATATTTTTTTATGTTCGTCATATCTGTTTTCATATATAACAACCATACAAAAAAAAACACTTACTGCATGACGCATAATATGAAAATAAAATACCCCTTCTATATTTCCGAGAATCCCTTTATCTATTCTCTGTTTTACACTGCGGGATTTGTATCCCACAGTGTGAAATATGTATCCCACACTGTGGTTTTTGTATTTCACAGTGTGAAACAGAGAATATGCCACAACAAAATGACTTATATACAGAAAGGAAAAGATGTTTTATCAATATTGAAGCAAAAAAGCTTCCGCACAAGGCAAGAAACGGTCATGTCCTTTCGCATTCAAATGAGCTGTATCGTTTACGCCTTCATTCTGAAAATAAATCTTGCGGAAAGCATCGCTTTGCGCAAAGATATTTCCCTTACGTGCTGCATCAAAACAGGAATACTGTAACGCCCGCACACCTCTAATGTCGCATCCACGACTTTCTCAGCTGCACTGCCTGAAAAATTTTTCCGTGTCCAGCAGGTAAAGAAAAACAGCTTGGCAGAAGGATACTTTTCAATCAGCCCCTCACACAATATACCCAGTTTTTCCTTGTAATTATCAATACCAATAGAATCGAGAAGGGAAGCATCATTGTGTCCGGCAATGACCACCACATAATCCAATGAATCAGTCATTTCTTTATAACGTTTATACATCGCCTCGCCGAAACGAGCACGAGGCATGGCTACACAATTCCCATTACGCCCGTAATTGAAATATTGCATTCTATGCTTTTTCGCAAACTTATAATGCCATGTATATTCCACCGGCTCACGATGATTTCTCACATAGCTGTCGCCTATGACTCCGATACGTTTTCCATACAACGGATCAGACGACGTACTCACCTGTCCCCAAGCGGTATGGATACATACCCATGCCATAAGGATAAAAAAGAATCTCAACTGTTTCATATTGTTATCTCTGTTTACATAATTAATCCTTCCATTCATATACATACAACTGGTCTAATACCACTCCCTCATCCAATGCCTGAATCGTAATTCGATGGGTTCGATTTCCACGCAATGGAAATTTCAAACGAAGCACAGCCTGATTGGACAACACATTTTGTTCCATTCTTCACTACGGCCATAAGTACGATAAGACACAGGAAGCGACTGCACCTCATCTAAAGAAACTTGCACGCGCAATTCATTTCCAACCACTGGATGTGCCGGAAGAAGACGAAGTTCCACTTCTACCGAGTCTGCCGGACACCCGTCAAAGTGAAACACCACTGAGGAGTCTTTTGAAATACCAGCTGCCATACCTTCGTACCCCAATCCCTCGCACGGCAACAGATTACCTTCCATAGCCTCCAGACCATTCCATTTAAAGAGACAGGAGCGAGTGGATTTCAAAGAATCAGTAGCCGTACTTTTCGGAATCCGTTGATATACAGATAAATTACGAGGTTTATAATCCATAAAACCTTGCCATTTCCCCTGGTTGTACCTATGTGTCAGCGATACAATACTGTCGAACGCTTGTTCACTCAATTGCCAGTCAGCCTTTCCGTGACGGGCCAACTGTGCATACAGACATTTCTTGTTCATCTGTGAAGCTCCTGAACGGGATACTGTACCAAATGAAAATAAGCAGTACGCTTTGTCTCAGGCATTCTTCTGCTCCATACCTCCGCACGGTCTTCGAGAGCCTGGTAAAGCGACAACCGCTTCCGGATTTCTCCCTCACTCCAAGGAAGGTCAGTAACGATTTTGTATTTCGGGTCTTTCTCTTCGGTTCTTGTATGTCCCATAAACTCCGGTTTACGGATGTATGCCAGCCGGTAATGCTTCTGCAACAAAGGTAACAGAGCAGAAGCTGAAACATCCCGAACTCCCGGGACAAAAAATGAGAAAGATGCCCGGTAACTCCAGTCTGCTGTACCCGACCGATATTCCAAGCCATATCCATAAACAACTCCGTCTGATACTCTGCCGGCTTTATATCCCCCACATTCAGAATCCACATCTGGCGGATACCTTTTTCGTATGCCTGTTTCATCTGCTGATAAAGCAAGTAAGGACTCGCCGTAGAAAGCCACAGGTAATCATGCGGACGCCCCCAATAAGACACATGATAGTAAATGCCATTCCCTCCGGGACGAGCGGCCTCTTTGGCAGTAGGGAAATGGGTAATATATCCATAGTTGTCATCACACCACATCAAAGTCACATCCTCAGGCACCTGCAGTCCTGCCTGATAAATATCCAGCACCTCCTTATACGGAATCAGCACTTGTGGCACTTTTGTCAAATCCTTTCCTTTATATTTTGCCAGCATACGACGCTGGTCTGCCAGAATCTCCGTAAGCGCCTTCTTCTGTTCTTCCAGTGTCTTGGCTCCCTGCATCTTTCCATCGTGTACACCGCGCATACCTAAGGTGTAAATATCATCTGAATGACGAAGTTGCTTTACGCGCTCCTCCCAGAAAAACAAGACATTTTTCCGGTTGTGTACATAATCATACTCCCCTTTCCCGGCCATTTTCCACTCGCCGTTGGTATTGCGCATCATCGGTTCACAATGAGAAGTACCCAAATAAATTGCATACTTATCGGCATTTCCTTATTCCCTTCGGTAAAAAAGAAAGGAATGGAGCACTCATGCATGGCCGGCCAGAAAGTATTGGCCCGCAAGCGAAGCAACAGTTCAAAAATACGTGCATGCGTTTTCGGCCCTATCTGTCCTTTCCGCTCGGAAGGCTCATAATGTTTCCAACTCCAGGGAGTCAGTCCCCAGTCTTCATCATTAATAAATATTCCCCGATAAGCTACCTGAGGATAATCCAGTTTCCGGAAACCTGCAGGCAAACGAAATTCCTCTTTTTTTTCGGGTACCGCATCAGCCCACCATTCCCATGGAGAAACTCCCATCATACGAGAAAGTTCAAGTACTCCATAAGCCGTTCCACGCTTATCACTCCCTGCCACGACCAGTCTTCCGTCAGGAAGCACATTCAATAAAAAAGCCTCTTTATGCTCATTGAGCTGAGCTACATCCAGCTGGTGAGTTTCAGCTAACGCTTGCAGCACGGAGCTTTCTCCCCATGTACCGACATAAATGTTTCCGGTATTCTCCGAACGAGATATTTCTCCAGAAAGTACCGACCGGCAATCACGTTTCAACAAATCAAGCGCAACTTCACCACCGGAGCTTCTGTAGTATCACACACCACCTTCATATTCTGCCCCGATTTCCAGACAAAATCTTGTGCTGCCCAACCAATATGACAAGAGATACAAATCAATAAAACAACAGCTAATTTTCTTTTCATACGTATTTTCATAGATGATTTGGTTGCAAAAAAACACATTTCCTGCATTTTCCTCCATGTAGAATAATATTTTTATATGGAATTTTGTATAAAAGGTCTGAACAAGACCTATTCTTTTCTTAATTCATGTTATAAAACATATTTCACGCTTGCTATTTCCCTGAAAAGCCTTACCTTTGCAACGTGTTTTTCATAGTATTAGATTTAAGGTTAACAAAGGTTGGAGTTCAGCGGAACTCCTTTTTTTATGCCCTTAACTTAAATAAAGACGGAAGTTCATTTGAATGGACAATTTTATCACTACTTATCCCCTAAATAATTCTATTTTTGAAATCAAGTAAAACAACCCTAATTCTAGCTGTATCACATGAAAAAACAATTATTCTATTGCCTTCTTTCTTGCACATCGCTTTGCAGTATAACAGGTCATGCATTGGAAGTTTCCAAAACGTATGTTCCCAAAAAGAAAAGCATGTACCATAAAGAATGGATTGACTTCAACAAAAATGGTCGGAAAGATCTTTACGAAGATCCTAAAGCGCCATTGAACGACCGAATTGAAGACTTGCTTTCCCAAATGACCATGGAGGAAAAGACCTGCCAGATGGTCACGCTTTATGGATATCAAAGAGTTTTAAAAGATTCATTGCCTACTCCCGACTGGAAAAACCAGTTATGGAAAGACGGTATCGGAGCTATCGATGAGCATCTGAATGCGTTCCGAGGATGGGGTGTCCCTCCAATGCAAAATGAACTGGTATGGCCGGCTTCGAACCATGCCTGGGCACTGAACGAAGTACAACGCTTTTTCGTAGAAGAAACACGCCTGGGTATACCAGCTGACTTTACCAATGAAGGTATCCGGGGAGTAGAAAACTATATTGCAACCAATTTTCCAACCCAACTGGCACTCGGACACACCTGGAACAGGGAACTGATACGCCAGGTAGGCTACATCACAGGACGAGAGGCCCGCTTACTGGGGTACACCAACGTATACGCCCCTATCCTGGACGTAGGCCGCGACCAACGCTGGGGACGCTACGAAGAAGTATATGGAGAAAGCCCTTATCTGGTAGCAGAACTGGGTATCGCCATGGGAAAGGGACTTCAAACCGACATGCAGGTAGCTTCTACAGCCAAACACTTCATCGCCTATAGTAATAACAAAGGCGCCCGCGAAGGTTTTGCAAGGGTTGACCCGCAAATGTCATGGAGAGAGGTAGAAAACATACATGCTTATCCTTTTACAAGAGTAATCCAGGAGGCTGGTATCCTGGGAGTAATGAGTTCCTACAATGATTATGACGGATTTCCTATCCAAAGTAGCTACTATTGGCTGACACAACGCCTAAGAGGCACCATGGGATTTAGAGGCTATGTAGTATCCGACAGTGACGCGGTGGAATATCTCTACAGCAAGCACAAAACGGCAAAGGATATGAAAGAAGCAGTCCGTCAGAGTGTAGAAGCAGGACTTAACGTACGCTGTACGTTCCGCTCCCCGGAATCATACGTACTCCCGTTGCGCGAGCTGATTCAGGAAGGAGGACTCAGCATGGAAACCATTGACAACCGGGTAAGAGATATCTTACGTGTCAAATTCCTGACAGGTCTGTTCGACACACCTTACCAGACAAATCTTGCTTTAGCTGATAAAGAAGTCAACAGCAAGGCACATCAACAAGTCGCCTTACAGGCGTCCCGCGAAGGACTCGTGCTGCTGAAAAATGCAAACAACCTGCTTCCTTTGGATAAATCACAAATCAAGCGTATTGCCGTATGTGGTCCAAATGCTGATGAAGCATCCTTTGCACTTACCCACTACGGTCCCGTAGCAGTAGAAGTAACCACCGTACTAGAAGGTATCAAACAACAGGTTAAGGAAGGTACAAAGGTAACCTATACCAAAGGATGTGACCTTGTAGATACCAATTGGCCGGAATCGGAAATCATTTCTTATCCACTTACCGCAGAGGAAAAAACCGAAATTCAGAAAGCTGTCGATAATGTCAAAGAAAGTGACGTAGCTGTAGTTGTATTGGGAGGAGGCATCCGCACTTGTGGAGAAAACAAATCGCGTACCAGCCTGGATCTCCCCGGCCATCAGCAGCAACTTTTGGAGGCCATAGTAGCCACTGGAAAACCAGTGGTACTGGTACTAATTAACGGTCGTCCGCTCAGTATCAACTGGGCAGATAAATTTGTACCGGCCATTCTGGAGGCCTGGTATCCTGGTTCGCAAGGAGGAACAGCCATCGCCGAAGCTCTCTTCGGAGATTACAACCCGGGAGGAAAGCTGACTGTTACCTTCCCTAAAACCGTAGGTCAGATACCTTTTAATTTCCCGGCCAAGCCTGCTTCACAAGTAGACGGCGGACAAACACCTGGCATGAAGGGTAATCAATCGCGTATCAACGGTCCACTCTATCCGTTCGGATACGGACTGAGCTATACTACTTTTGAATACAGCAACTTACAACTCTCCTTTCCTGTCATTACCGACAAAGAGCCGGTCACCGTGACTTGTAAAATTAAAAATACCGGTACACGAAGCGGAGATGAAGTGGTACAGTTGTACACACGCGATGTCGTCAGCAGTGTGACCACGTATGAAAAGAACTTGCGCGGCTTTGAACGCGTACACTTGGAGCCGGGTGAAACCAAAGAGGTCAGCTTCCAGCTACTTCCACGCGATTTCCAACTACTCAACAAAGACAATCACTGGGTCGTAGAGCCGGGTATGTTCCAGATTATGATAGGGGCTTCTTCCGAAGACATCCGACTGAAAAAAGGACTTGAAATCCGAGCTTACGGACAGGCATCTGCCAATGAAATAATAGAATCGGACCCGCGTGACTTTATCAGTGCCAGCAAAAACAAGAGTCATATCATTCATGTGGTTGACGGAGACTATTCCACTACCTGGAAAGGTGAAAAAGGAGAATACATCTCCTTCGAGCTGGCAGAAAATGCAAGGTAGACCGTATCAATGTAGCCTGGAAGAATGCGGAAGCCGGAGCACGCTACGAGATTCAGATTTCCAGCGGAGGCGGACAATTCCTTCCGGTACAACGCGGAGAAGTTACTCCCAATCAGGAAGAAACCATTCGGTTCAACAAGACAGGAGGCAGTGACCTGCGTATCCTGATAACTAATGGAAGTGCAGAAATTGCAGAAATCAAATTGCCGGAACTGAGAAAAGAGTAACTTTGTCCCGATGAAAGAAAATAACAAAGTTCTATTGGGAATGAGCGGCGGCACCGACAGTTCGGTTGCCGCCCTTCTATTGCAAGATGCAGGCTACGAAGTGACCGGCATCACCTTTCGCTTTTTTGAAAAAGACGGAAATACAGAATACCTGGACGATGCACGTGACCTATGCTGTACGCTAGGCATACCTCATTTGATTTACGATGCACGGGAAATGTTTCAGGAAAAAATCATACACTATTTTATTCAGGAATACATGGCCGGACGTACCCCGGTACCCTGTACACTCTGCAACAACTACCTGAAATGGCCCTTACTGCAACAAATAGCTGACGAAAAAGGTATCTATCATCTGGCTACCGGGCACTACGTCAACAAACAAAAAATAGATGGATACTGGTACATTACCTGCGGAAATGACGCAGACAAAGACCAGTCTTTCTTCTTGTGGGGACTTCCACAATCCATTCTGGAGAGAATGTGCCTCCCTATGGGCGGACTGACCAAGACCCGTGTACGCGAAATCGCTGCCGCACGCGGATTCCTGAAAGCCGCCAAAAAACGTGACAGTTTAGGTGTATGTTTCTGCCCGATGGATTACCGTACCTTCCTGAAAGCTCATGTGCCGAAGGTGAAATCATCCCTGGGAGCTTCTATAATGAGCAAGGACAGAAAATCGGGAAACATGAAGGCTATCCGTTTTACACTATCGGACAGCGGAGAGGGTTAGGTATTCACCTGAACAAAGCGATCTTTGTCAAGGAAATCATTCCGAAGGAAAATAAGGTAATTATCAGCGATAATCTACACGCACTGGAGAAAGACGAAATGTATCTCACACACTGGAACCTTATCAATCCCGATGTAGTGCTTGGACACGAAGATGTCATTGTCAAAATACGCTACCGGAAACAAGCCAACCGATGCACTGTCACCTTACTGGACGACCAGCGACTGCATATACAACTGCATGAGCCGCTGGCTTCTATTGCCAGCGGGCAGGCAGCTGCATTTTATCGGGATAATACCGTATTGGGAGGAGGGATTATTGAGTAATCAACAATACTTCTCTCTGCATTTTTCAAAGAAATAATCTGTAAAGAAACGCGCGTTTCTCTTCATTGTTTCCCGTCCGTGTTCCTCGCCCAACGCACTGTTCAGACAAGCATCCGGGAGCATATCGGCATCCTGCAAAGCACAACTCAAATCGTAAGGTATCACATTGGGATTCAATATAAACATGGCAGCCTGCTTCTTGGCAGCTTCGGCATCATAGAATGTATTATCCGGTGAAGAAATGCATTCACATAACTGCATTTGAACATGTATGCCGGTATGTGGAGAAACCATCAGCACCAATCCGTGTGTGGCATCCATCTTCGGCAATTCTATTCCTTCTTTTTCCTTATATCCCAATTTCTGAGAAAGAAAATCCTGCACTTCTTCTTCTGATTTGCAGAATACAAATTGCTTGCCACCGGATGCTTTCATAAATTCATCAAATGTTTTCTTAATGCCCTCACGTGCGGCAATTCGCTGGTCAATCTCTTCCTGCACTTTCTCCTGTAAATCGGATACAACCAGCATACCGTCTTGCCACCAGGCTCCTCCGTACTGTACCAGTCGGCAACTTAATATGGTTACTCCTTCTTTACGGGCTTTCAAGGAATCCATATTCAAGGAATCTTTCCGAATACTCAGCTGTTCTCCTTCTTTCTTCGACAAATCTTTCACAAACAGGAATTTTTCATCTTCCCCTTCATAAAGATACATTTCCTGAGGAAGAGCTTTTACTTCCGCCCACAAAGCTGTTTCAGGATGACTCTTTCCTACCAAAGCCAGCCATTCTACCGATGTCAAGGAAAGCAAGTTCTTGCGTCCTTCAAACAGAATGTTCTGCTTTACATCGTACGACAAAATATGCGGATTGACATTCTGTCCCATCCGTGCAACCGTATCTACCACTCTCTGATACTCACCTCGGTTTTCAAAGCTACATAACTGCAGAAATGGAACCACTCCAGTACACTACGATAACGCATGTAATCGTTTTCTCCAAAGGCCTCCCCATATAACATCGCATGCAGCCGCTCATTCTCTGGAGCTACCTGAAACTCTTCCGACAAATAATCATAGATTTGATTAGCCAATTCCTCAAAAGCCGGATTCTCTGGATTCAATACGCCACCAGCCTGTTTCTCCATGCATTGAAGATAATGCCATAGCAGAAACTGCAAATCTTCCGGATTCACTTCTCCCGGATAATAATCTTTTTCTTTTTCCGGAGTCATAAAAGGAACAAGGCAGCCATACCGCTTACGGCATTCTTCAGAGAATGCTTGCCAGATTCCGGTCTGCGAAATCACATCCTGAAACCAGAGCGTCAAATAAATGGCAATTCCATGCACTGAATGTTCCGGATAACGCCCTCCGACAAAGTCCTTTAAACATCCAGCTATATGATTGGCAACGTTTACATAGTACGTGTCTACTTCATCCTGTCGTTCGTATGGTTGAAATAACATCCACTCTTTTACATATATCTTTTTCATATTACATAAGATTTTAAGTTCTGGAGTGCAAATGTAAAATAATTATGAGAACAAGCAAGCTATCCCAAAGAGACTTATTTATTATTCACAAGTAATTCACAACCTGTTAATTTCCATATTACACTGATAATCAATAATAAGATAAAATATCAACAAGCATATCCACAAGTCTTTCAACAAGTAATTAACCGAGGTGTTTATATCCTATCCTCATAAAAAAATCCTGTCAAGACCTTTTTTTAAAAGCCCTGACAGGATACTATCATTATTCTTCAACTAAATTTACTCTTTCCGTTTTGCCTTTAACTCTTCGGCAGGCACCATACGGTACAAACGGTCGCTAGGGCGGATACGGTCGGGCACTTTAAACGACACATGTACCCCCTTCTTCACCACATCCACCGGCTTCAAGTCTACACGAGCTTCGTCCAAGGTGACATACATGGCACCGGTAGTAGGACCGGTAATCAACAATTTATCGCCAACTTAATTTCTGAAGCTTCAATCAGGAATTCAGCCACTCCGATGTTAGAGAAGTATTTGATCCCACGTCCGACATATACCTTACGCTCCGTCGCTTCCGAACCGTAGTTCTTGCTCCATTCACCCAAACGCTGTCCTAAATAATAACCGTTCCAGAAACCACGATTGAATACCGTCTTCAGACGTTCATCCCAGTTGGCCACCTTTTCATCGGAGAATGTACCGTCAATGTACGACTGGATAGCTTCCTTGTAGCATTCTACTACTGTACGTACATACTCAGGACCACGGGCACGACCTTCAATCTTGAATACCCGTACACCCGCTTCAATCATCTCGTCCATAAAATGAATGGTCTTCAAGTCTTTCGGCGACATGATGTACTGGTTATCCACTTCCAGTTCAATGTCACTTTCCTTATCCTTTACCGTATACGCACGACGGCATACCTGCATGCAAGCTCCGCGATTGGCCGAAGCATTCAGCTCGTTCAGGCTCAAATAACACTTTCCGGAAACGGCCATACACAAAGCTCCGTGGCAGAACATTTCGATACGCACCAGCTCACCCATCGGACCCTTGATTTGCTGCTCCTGAATAGCATCGTAAATCTTACGTACCTGTTTCAGATTCAGTTCGCGTGCCAACACCACCACATCGGCAAAGCGTGAATAAAATTTCAATGCTTCTGCGTTACTGATGTTCAACTGAGTAGAAAGGTGTACCTCTTGTCCCACTTCATTACAATAAGCCATTACTGCCACATCGGCCGCAATGACCGCACTGATACCAGCTTCTTTTGCGGCATCCACTATTTTACGCATCAAAGTAATATCCTCGTCGTAAATAATGGTGTTAATAGTCAGGTAACTCTTTACTCCATGTTCATCGCATATCTTGGCGATTTCACGTAAATCGTCTATAGTAAAAGTGCTCGCCGAACGCGCACGCATGTTCAAGCTTTCAATACCGAAATAAATGGAATCGGCTCCGGCATGAAGGGCAGCCGCCAATGACTCACGTGAGCCTACGGGCGCCATGATTTCAAAATCTTTGATTGTATAACTCATTTCCGTGATTGTAATATTACGGTGCAAAGGTAGCGTTTTTTCAGGATATAATAAAATTTCACTACCTTTGCGCGACAATATCAAGGCAATGAAAATTAGAAACATAGATTTAGGAGAAAAGCCAGTATTACTGGCACCGATGGAAGACGTCACCGACCCTGCATTCCGCCTGATGTGCAAGCAGTTTGGTGCCGACATGGTGTACACGGAATTCGTATCGAGCGATGCCCTGATTCGTTCGGTAGGGAAGACCATGCTGAAACTGAACATCAGTGAAAAGGAACGTCCGGTAGCCATCCAGATTTACGGAAAGGATACGGATACCATGGTGGAAGCAGCCCGCATCGTAGAACAGGCCAAGCCTGATATATTAGACCTGAACTTCGGTTGCCCGGTGAAGCGGGTGGCAGGAAAAGGTGCTGGCTCCGGCATGCTGCAGAACGTACCTAAGATGCTCGAAATAACCCGTGCGGTAGTAGATGCCGTAAAGATTCCGGTTACCGTGAAAACCCGCCTGGGATGGGATGCAGAACACAAGATTATCGTAGAACTGGCGGAACAATTACAGGATTGTGGAATTGAAGCCTAACCATCCACGGACGTACCCGTGCACAAATGTATACCGGTGAAGCGACTGGACCCTGATTGGAGAAGTCAAGAAGAATCCGAGAATGCGTATTCCCATTATCGGAAACGGTGACATCACTACCCCACAACGTGCCAAAGAGTGTTTTGAACAATATGGAGTAGATGCCATCATGATTGGACGAGCCAGTTTCGGACGTCCCTGGATTTTCAAGGAAGTAAAACATTATCTGGAAACAGGTGAAGAGTTGCCGCCTCTTTCTTTCAAATGGCGAATGGATGTATTGCGTCAGGAAGTACTCGACAGTGTAAACCTGCTGGATGAACGCAGAGGTATCCTGCACGTACGCCGTCACTTAGCTGCATCCCCTCTTTTTAAAGGGATTCCTAATTTCAAGGAGACACGTATTGCCATGCTTCGCGCAGAAACATTAAATGACCTGAATGGCATATTAGACATATAGAAGCTACTTTCGGTAAGGAATAATCCTTACCGATTTTTTAATACATCCGTTTAAAGACCGGAGAAATAAACCAACGCTTATACATTAGCGTAGCCAGCTGATATACGAAGAAAGCGGTAATAAGTCCCACCAGCGAATCAATCAGGTAGTGCGCCTGAATATACACTGTGGCACAGCACAGCAGCACATAGAACGGGGACAGAATATAGCCAATTTCCGGTTCACACGCCAGGCCATAATCATCACAATCGTAGAGATTCCCACATGTGAACTGGGGAAAGCTGCCGTAGGACGTTCACCCACTTCCTGTGAAGCTTCTACCAGATTATAGAAGAATCCGTGTTCATATCCCGGACCAGGAAGCAAGAAAGTATTATCATTAAAATAATCTCCTATTGCCGGAAAATCACAAGCGTTCACTTTATCCATTCCAATGGCTGGGAAATAGAATTGAGGTCCGGCCACCGGCACCAGAATGTAGAACAAATAGTAAATGAAGAAAGAAGTGACCAGCACGAAGCAAATCTTCTCAAACCATTCAAAACGGGTCAGGAAATAATATACCACCACAATCAGCATCATGGGATAGTAAAAGAAATACCCCATATTGAAAGGCTCACTGAACCACATGGAAGGACACAGCTTGCTAAATTCCACCGAAGGCTGGCAATGGAAAATAGCCTGCTCAGCGGAAGCAAACACGTAATCCAGGTTCGGGAACAAGCGGTTGAATTCAAACGTATCCGGATACCAGTATGCCAACAGTGACATTTGCACGACCATACGGACAAAAGCCGTCAAGCGGCAGGGGAATGCCTGATACAAATATATCAGTACGAACGTCAGGACCACAATGCCCAGACGCTCCAGCAACATCATCCCGGGATGATCCATCCGGGGATACAAAAACAAAATCAAAATAGTGGTTAGTGCATTGTAAATCAAGCTAATGCTTTCTACAGCAAACAAGCCCTTTCCACTTTCTACTCGTTCAAATAACTTCAGTTCTATAGCCATCCTTCTTTTTTATACCAGGCAATGATTTCTTTTACACCTCTTTCCAACGGATATTCGGGAACATATCCTAACTCCTTTTCCAGCGGTGAGATGTCGCACCGCCAGTTGCGCTGTTTCATAATACGATATTTATCACAATTCAGTGTACTCGTCTTACGGAGTATCCGTCCTACATTCTCTGCCACAAAGGAAATGGCTTTCAAAAGAAACAACGGACAAACGAAACGAAGCATCCACGGGTCTCCCAATTCTTTCCGAATCAAGTCGGAAAACGTATGACTACTATATACCTTTCCGTCGCTCACAAAATAAGCGCGGCCTGTGACATTTTTTTCAATAGCCAGGTAAATGGCCTGTACCAAGTCCTTCACAAACACAAACGTAATATCCTGACGTTTGAAACCTGCTGCAAAATCCACATGCTGCTGCACGGACTTCGCCATCAAGAAGTAATCGCGTTCCCGTGGACCATAAACTCCCGTCGGACGGAAAATCACGTACGGGAAATTGGTGAGGGATTTCAAATATTCCTCGGTATGCAGTTTACTCAGTCCATACGCCGTATTAGGTCGGGGAGTGTCCGTTTCACAAATGGATGAATAGTCTTTTTCCCGAATCGGTCCAAATATACTTAACGAACTTATGTAAATAAAGTTCACGGGAAGCATGTCTAATCGCTTCAGTGTCTCAATAAAATGTCGGGTAGCCCAGTAATTCCCGATTTCAAAATCGGCCTTGTCCAGGCATTTGGTCACCCCTGCACAATGAATAATGTAATCCCATTTCCCATGCTGGCGTTTCTGTTCTTCCAACTGACTGGCCAGACGATCGGAATCAGTAAAATCTAGTACGGCAAAATGGATACGCGGGTCCTGCAAATATTTCCGGCTGCTACTCTTCCGCACACCGGCCCACACCTGCATGCCACGCTCCAGCGCACCTTCCACTAAAAAGCTCCCGATGAATCCACTGGCACCAGTAACTAATATTTTTTTCTCCATAAACTTATTTTTCCGGTTCTACATGGATACTGATGTAGGTATCCTCTCCAAAAGTATCCCGCAACTTCTGCTCAATGGCAGTAGCCTTTTCATGTGCCTCATGTAGCGAGATACTTCCGTCCATCCGCACGTGCATATCTATCGCATAATGACTTCCAATACGGCGGGTACGCAAATGATGCGGCTGCGACACGCATCCAGCGACAATACCGTCTGCGTAATTTCCTGCTCTATATCATCGGGCAACGAGCGTTCCAATAGTTCATCAATGCAAGCCTTCAGCTGCTTCACGGCCACCTGCACAATAAAGAAACTGACAATCACTGCCGCCAGAGGATCGAGCACACGCCAGCTTTCTCCCAACAGGATAGCTCCTCCAATACCTACGGCCGTACCGATGGAAGAAAATGCATCACTGCGGTGATGCCAAGCATTGGCTATCACTGCCGGACTATTACAGCGTTTTCCCACCAGCCGGGTGTAATGAAACAAAATTTCTTTCGATACCACGGATACAATGGCAGCAGCCAGTGCAATCCAGCCAGGCGACTGTAATGCCTCTCCTTTTGCAAACTGATGATTGATTCTATTCCACTCCAGCAAATTCCTACTCCTACAGCCAGCAAAGCCGCTCCAATCAAGAACGTAGCCAGTGTTTCATACTTTCCATGTCCGTAATCATGTCCCTTATCTTCCGGTTTGCTGGAAATACGCACAAACACGATGACAATCAAGTCCGTTATCAAATCCGACAAAGAGTGTACCGCATCGGCAATCATCGCCGCACTCTTTCCACCGAAACCTGCTGCAAACTTACAGACTACCAGCAGAATATTGACCAGACTACCCACCAGGGTTACCTTGTAAATCTCACGTTCGCGAACGGATGTTCCAATCTCATTCATATCTTACTTTTGTAAAAAGAATGTGGCAAAGATAATAGTTTTTCAGCATCTTAACAGAAAAAACCACGTTTATTCCCCGGAAATCACTTTCTTTGTATAAAGATAATCTTATCAACAGCAGAGTGAGCTGTTTAGAATTTAAAAACAAAACAACAATAGGCTAAAAAAGAAAAAAAGGAA
>ENA-OQHA01000161-OQHA01000161.1-human-gut-metagenome-genome-assembly--contig:-NODE-161-length-35997-cov-5.941762_pt1 | contig 35997 bp, 39 predicted proteins | sample MGYA00242558_ERZ504707 | MGnify/ENA primary metagenome ERZ504707 (study PRJEB26092, sample SAMD00036197) | human gut metagenome | host: Homo sapiens | study: EMG produced TPA metagenomics assembly of... | reverse complement strand
AATACAGAAAAGCGACCAATGCACAAACACCAGTCGCTATCAGTATGGTTATGAAATTGTATGGGGAAAGCGTCAAGCCGTTCTCTAACAAGCTGAAATGTTTCCAATCGGTACGCATGAGCTGTTTCATATTCAGTAGCAATAGAACCGCCACGAATACAAACAGAAGCGTCCCTATGGAAAAGTGGTAGACAAGGTGCTTGTCGCTGGCTCTGATACGGTGTCCTTTGTTCCAAATCTTACGCATAAATCAATCACTCCTTTCTGGGTAAGAAAAAGCAGTCAATCCTAAGACTAACTGCTTATATCATTATTCGTGTTTTTTCCCAACAATATAGGTTGTTACTAACATTCCTATCAGCAAAATAATTATAGCTGGATATTTTACAGTATTCCATAATGAAATGCCACCAACTAAAAACTGATATAGCAAATAATAGGATATAGAATAGCAGTTCCTAATGTAAATACTCTAAATACTGTTAATACATATCCCCAGTTTGCATTATTAAAAGATAGCCCTGCCATGTGTATTCTGAAAATTCCTTGTGATACAAAATTAACTTTATTTGTATCATAATATGTCGGTAATAATTCTTTCGCAAAATGCAAAGCCAACTTGCAACAAAAGCATTAACAAAGATATATACAAACTATCCCCCATTTGTTCTATGGAAATTCCAGAAACAGTTAATAATATTGCCTCTATAACTACCACACCGATTGAGATAAGAAATACAAATATCCAGTTCTTTTTTCGTTGATGAATTGTATCACGACAACGAACAAGTACTAACGATGTTACAACAAGAGTTTCTACCACATCACTATTTAATGTCTTGTTCTCTTTTAATTTTTCTCCTTGTAAAAGTTCTGTTACTGTAATACCAAGTATATCAGCAATAGGGGATAAGTAATGTAACATTTGGCATACTGTTTCCACGTTCCCATTTACTAACTGTTTTATCCGACACAAACAACTTATCTGCTAAGTCCTTTTGTGTCATTTGTTTTTCTTTTCGCACTTCGGCTAAAAATTGTCCAAATTTTTCATTGTTGATTTGATACATTTGTGCCACCTCCTATCGTTATTTTAACCATTTACGATAAGGTAGGCAATCTACTAACGGGAGAGTACCTCTATTTTTCTAACTTATGAAGAGAATTTTTATTTTTCGGCTGTCCCTGCGGTGTATGGTTCTGTGGACTTCCTGCGTTCTGGTTTCCTTTATTCTTCAATACAATATCCTCTGCCTTTACATACCAGTCCACATCTGCACCCGTATAGGTCTTTCTTGATACCGTATCGGCTACGGGATTGACAAGCTCCACAACTGCATTGTACGGAAATTCTCTTAACGGTACTTCTGGCGGTACAGACACGGGGATAATTCCACCATGCAGACTGCACTTCAAATCATAGATACGCTTTTTAAGTGGGTACTCGGTGTCCCGTCCTCATTCTGCAAGAACACATCACGCACCGCTGTAAATTTTAATTCTCCAAATGTTTTCTCTTTGTCAATAACAAACCCGTTTGATAATCTCATAAATTCTTCACTCCTTTACTTTTCTTCAACTGCTACAATATCATCAGCAAGCAACACATAATCGGTATGTCCCATATCCCCGATTGCGTAACCTCTGCCATATAACTTCGGATTGACAAGTTTTACTTTCTGCTCATACTTGAACTTCTTTTCGCCAGCCTGCACGGGAATTTCCACGACAACATTTTCCCCTCTCTGCACATCTGAATAAAGGTTGTAGCTTCTTCTTGCGAAAACTCTACGGTTATCTTTATCTCTGTCAAAAACATGGTCGCTTTCGCCTGCAAATTCAAGAGTTCCAAAAGACTGTGCCATATCTGGCACGACATATTTCATTTCCATATTGTTTTACCTCGTTTCTTTCTATTTTTGATAAATTGATTGTGATTTCTTATTCTGGCAGTTTGGGAAGTACCAGCAATCCCACAGATAGTAAAGGGTAAAATCAATGCTTCGCACCCTTGACTATCCGTGTTCTTGCAGGTCGTAAGCAGACAAGCAGAATAAGCAAAAGTCTGCCGTTTGACAGCTTCGGCGGAGAGCATGATTTTTCTTTCCTCATACCGTTACCGCCTTATGATTTCTTCATTTTACGGCGTTTGTAGAAGAAGATACCTGCCAGTCCAGCACCAGAAGTCATAAGAAGTGCAAGCAGTCCGTAAAGGTTGGTGTTATCGCCCGTTTTGGGACTGTCGCTCGGTCTGCTAGGCTTTTCTGGTGTCTGTGGTGTTTCGGGTTCTTCTGGGACTTCTGGTTTTTCCTTAAAGGTAATCGTCTGTCCCTTGTCCTCAATGTCCTTATGCTCGGTAACTTTCTTCGGCTCGTCTGGATTGCTTAAATCGTACAATTCTTCAAAAGTTACAAGCTGTTTGCCGTCAAGGGAAGTAGCGTCAAAGGTAAAAGCAACTTCCACTTTCATAGTTTCGCTGTCAGCAGTAAAGGTATAATCACTTTCCACACGTTTTCCATTGATAAGAAGCTCGGCGTTTTCTTCTTTCAACATCTGCCAGCCCACAAGTTTGTACTGTGTACCGACTTCTAAGCCCTCTAAAGTTACGGTATCAATGATTGTTACCTCTTTTCCAGCTTCAATCTCTTTGTTGCCGTCCTTGTCGGTAGCAGTCGTATGAATTTTGATGATACGCTCTGTGATAAGTACGGTTTGCCCGTCGTCCTCAATGTCCTTGTGTTCTGCAACTTTCACGGGTTCGTCTGGATTGCTGAAATCATACAATTCTTCAAAAGTAACAAGGTTTTTGCCACCTAAAGCAGACGCATTGAATGTATAAGAAATTTCTACTTTCATTTCTTTATCATCAGCGACAAAAGTATAGTCATTTTCCACACGTTTTCCGTCAATGATAAGCTCGGCATTTTCTTCTTTTAACATCTGCCAGCCTTTCAACTGATACTTTGTGCCTTTTGTAAGTCCGTCTAATTTGACAGTATCAACGATTGTTACCTCTTTTCCTGCAAGGATAGTCTTTTTGCCGTCCTTACTGGCCGCTGTGGTATAAATAGAGATTTTTTTTTCGTATTCATCAGTCAGCGTTCCTAAATCAATCACAAGATTATTTCTTGATACCACGATTTCAAAAGGTGGGATAAGTTCAAAGCCTTTGTTACTATCAGAGCGTAATTCTTCAATGATATAGGTATCATAAGGTAATGCACCCTTGCTGTCGTCTGGTTCAGAAGTTCCAAACCACACACCGTCCTCGCTGGTCTTTCCTGCGTTGGTATTGTGCTTATGAGAAGCCCAGTCAGCAGAAGTGGAGAATTGCCCGTTATCATCAGTTACCACTACATGATTTTCGCCCGTTGTCTTGCTTGTGATCCTAAAGGGAATATCAGCAAGACGCTTGTGTGTGCCTGCACCGATTTTTACACCCTCAATATCCCCACGCTTAATCTGATTGTAGATAGAATGGGCTTCGTCGGTTAAGTCCACGATTTTTCCATTTTCTGTGATTGTAAAATCAATCGGTTTTGCACCGTCAGTTAAGTAACCGTCGGGAGCTTCACTTTCAACGATACGGAAATTTCCGTAAGGTAAAAGGTCGGAAGAAGTAGAAGCGACACCCTCAATATCGGTACGAATTGTCTTTACCACTTCATTTTTCTTGTATAACTTGCCCTCAACCAATACCGCATTATCATTTAAGGAAATGATGTCAAAAGCAGTATCTTTCAAGGTAGCACTTCCTTGTGGCTTTGTATTGCCCGTTTCTAAATCTCGTTTCTGAATTTTCACACCGCCACGGATAACCTTGTCAGATACGGAAAACTGGTTACTTCCAGATAGTACGGCAAGGTCGCCGTCCTCGGTAATCTGTGTTACATATAAGCCTTTTATCTGTTCGGACTTATCGCCAGCCTGCATATATGCACCGTCTAACAAGTAGCCGTTTGGAGCTTTTGTTTCCTCAACGGTTAGTGTCCCAAGTGGAAGAACGGCTTTGCCCTCCTGCATATAGAAGCTGTCGCCAGACACCTTGTATGCGTCCGCTAATTTTGTGATGTAGTGAGTTGTCCCGTCGCTGTCTGTTTCAGCGATTGTCTTTGTAACCCATGTACGATTAGCTTCGGCAGGGAGATTGTCTTTATTATAGAAGCCAGCATAATACTTCCATGTAAATTCCGCACCTGCTAAAGAAGCGTTCCCCTGCGGATTGTCTTTCTGTGTTTCCATATCTATTTTGAAAAGCTCAATCAAAGTGTCTGTTACTTTTGGTGTATCTGATACTTTCAAGGTTGCTGTTTCGCCAGCTTTGATTGTCAATGAATAGATTGTTTTATCCACTTTATATCCTGCTGGTGCGGATAATTCCTTGATATAGACTGTGCCAGCCGTTACCTCTGCAACATCTGTATTTCCGTTTTCATCAGTCGTAAGGGTGGCAAGCTGTTTCGTGCAGTCCTTATCAGAAAAGACACCGTATGTTGCACCAGCAACAGAGTAATTCCCGTTACCGTCTGTAATGCTGGTATTACTGGAAGTCTTTTGCAGTTTCGCATTTCCAACATTCAGTTTCGCCCAGAATTGCCCTAATTCCTGCCCCTCGCCAGAGTAGATATAACCGCCACATTCATAGCGTCCTTTATTCTCTTTGACAAAGGCTTTTGCACCAGAGAAAACTTCGTCCTGCGTAGCCTTTGGAATTTCATTATAAGAAGCTCGCACGTTATCACATTGCCAGCCAAGATGTACGCTCAATCTCTGCCAGACTACACATTGTTCCAACAGATAGACTTGTTTGTAGTTCAATTCCTTGTGAGCTTCGCCATACTGTTTGACATACTCTAAGGATAACGCCACATCTGAAATCTGGTCGGCACTCATGCGTGAGCTTGCGTCAGCTCTGGTCTTGTAGCCATTCTTAAAATCTGTATTGATGTCAATACAATAGGCAGTTTCGCCCTCGACTTTCATATAGCCCTCATTGAATGTCGAACCGATAGAACCGTCATTCATTACTTTTTCAATGATACCGACACGCTCGGCACTTTCTGTCCAGTATTGCTTGCTTTCTGCATGAACGGGTGTAGTCGGTAAAGCAGTAACGACAGTTGCAAGAGCTAAGAAGCCCGTACACAATCGTTTCCATGTCTTTTTCATAAATCTAATGCTCCTTTCATTTTGGGTATAAAAATAGACGCTCATTTCTGAACGTCTACATTATTGAAAGGCTTGTCCTCTCACACATATTCTATTTTAATAGGTACAACAGTTGCCTTTCTCCTTGTATTTTCGTTGTTTTCATTACTTGCGTTATCTACAACCCCCATGTCCGGCATCAATTACGATAGTATAGGGCATAAGATCAAAGCTCCTGAAAATACGGTTCTACTTACGATATGAAGAAAGGACGAAAAAGGTTATACTTTTTTTAGTTTTATTTCATTGTATCGTATACGGGCGGTGTGTTAGAATAGGAGATAACATTAGGAAAGTGTGTCAAAAATCTGCGGAGGATACAAAAGACACACAGATGAGAGTGAGGATTTCATGAGAATTACAATATTCAGTCTGGGGGGACTGCTTGGGCAGTATGTGACCAACACGGCGCTTCTTCACGGCGCACAGGTGACCGCCTACGTGCCGGATGCAAAAGCGATCTGGCCGAGAAAAAATATGACCGTGATTGAGGGAAGCCTTCAGAACCGGGAACGCGTGCTGGAGGCACTGCTGGAAGCGGATGCAGTCATCAGCGTGCTGACTCCGATGCGTGTGAAACATGTAAAAGAAGAGGAGACACCGCTGGCTGACGGAAACGCAATGATTCTCTCGGCCATGAAGCAGCTTGGAAAAACGCGGTTTGTGACGGTAGGCCATGTCTGCATTCATGCGTTTGGAGACTGCGAGGACAAATACCAGAGAATGAGTACGAAATTCATGCAGATTTTCTGGCCAGGTGTCTATAAAGATATGCAGAAGATGGGACAGGTTCTGGCACGGAGCGATCTGAACTGGACACTGGTGCGGACGTGTCCGGGAAGAGACGGGAAAGTGAAAAAGGTAGGGCAGAACTGCAGTATTTCGCTGGACGGCAGCCAGTTCCGGCTGGATACTCGAGAGAGGCCCTGGCGGAATTTCTGTACGAGGCGGCCGCCGATCAGCAGATGTACAGCAGAAAAATGCCCATTTTTTACAGAGAGGGGTAAGAATGGATTTTTCAATTTTATATGCACTGCAGCATCTTCACAATGCAGTGCTCGATCGGGTGATGGTGGGAATCACTTCACTTGGAAATGCGGGATGGATCTGGATTGCGCTGACCGCCGTTTTCTTAATCCTTCCGAAATACCGGAAATGCGGTGTAAGAATGGCGATCGCGCTGATTTTAGATTTGATTTTATGTAATCTGGTGTTAAAGCCGCTGGCAGCGCGCCCGCGTCCGTGCTGGATTGACGAGCAGGTAAAGCTGCTGGTTGCCGCTCCGAAGGACTATTCCTTCCCATCGGGCCATTCGGCAGCCTCGTTTGCGGCGGCAGTCTCTATTTTTGTGATGCACAAAAGAAGGAGCTGCCGCACTGATTCTGGCCTGCCTGATTGCATTTTCCAGACTGTATCTGTTTGTGCATTTCCCGACCGATGTCCTAGCGGGAATTGCGGTTGGTTTTATCTGTGCTTTTCTGGCTGCGAAGATCCAGAACGGTTTTCTTCTTCATTCTCGAGGTCGATAAAACGGAACGAAAGCATCAGATACAGAATTTCATCCGGGCTGGAAAGATCAGATTCTAAAATTTCCTTGATCTTTTCCAGGCGGTAGAGCAGGGTACTGCGGTGGATAAAAAGCTCACGCGCCGTCTGGACGACATTGCAGTGGTTGTCCAGATAGCAGCGGAGCGTCCGCATATAGTCACTGCCGGAGCTGTCGTCGTGCTCCTGCAGAAAGAGAAGTCTCTCATGCACAGCATGTAGCCTGGGAGCTTTTTTGTTGCCTGATCGAGGATGTAGTCAAACGAGATATCGTTGAACGGATGCATCCGTTTGTCGGGATATTTTCGCGTACCGAACTGCAGGGCGATTTTTGCCTGGATATACTGGCGGCGCAGATTCATGTGGCCGTTCATGCAGCGCGAAAAGCCGGCATTTAAGGAACTGTCCTCCACAAAGTGCACCATGCGTTCCATCAGATCGGTCATGGAAAAATCGGACAGCGTGAGGTTAAAGAACGCAACGATACCGCCGCCGTGCGGAAACGCGGAGCAGCCGGTCAGAATGTTTTCCAGATAGGCGCAGACCGAGTTTGCCGTCAGGTTTTTCTGATCCATATCGGAGAGCTGCAGATAGAGGCAGCAGTAGGTGTGGCGGGAATGCCAGCCGAGCGCATCGAGAGCCTGGCTGACCGCAATATAGTCGGCCATCCGGTCGTCGAGGGCACGGAGCAGCACGGTGTGAAGCGACTGCGCCGGCGAGGTTTTCTGCATCACATTGTGCAGGAAGGCGTGATGGATCATTCTGCAAGAAATTCAAGAAGAAAGCCTTCGGAATCAGAAAGATCCTTTTTCGTGTCGAGGAGCAGCAGGCGGTAGGCGCTCTGACCATGCTGCGTGATGTTGACGCAGAGGGAACCAAGTCCCGTTACGTGATCCGGAAAGCGGAACCATCCATCGAGATCGCGGACGGACGCGTATTCGCTGCTTTCTGTCAAGGAGAGCAGAAGCGGGCGCGTTGCATCGAGGGAGCCAAACACCTTTTCGGGAAAAAAGGAAGGTTCTTCGGACGCTGCGGCGATGATGGAAAAATCCATGCCGACCACCATCAGCGGGTGGGCAAAAACAGGCAGGGAGAGATTTAAAAGATGCTGGATCGATTTTCCGTCGAGCCGTGCCTGCATCAGCTCCTTCTGCCAGGAATCGTACGTCCAGAAAAGCTCCTGCAGGAACGAAAAAACAGCGGATACGCTGCTTTTAACGGCGATCGAAACCGGAGCCGGAAGTTCCTCCGGCAGTTCTTCGGTACAGAGAAGAAAAAGGGAGCTGCTTTCTTCAGGGAGGGAGGAAAGAGAGCCGATCTGTTCTTCTGTGCAGAGAAAGACCCGGTGCGCAGTGGCTGCGGAGCTTGTCTGATAAAGAACAGGCAGTTCCAGTGTGCCGGAGAGCGGCAGGTTTTCCGGTGCAAGAACCGAAAAAGCGCTGCTTAGTTTATAAGCGAGAAATGCGGGGGAGAGCTTCATCGTATCATCCTCCCTGCGCGTGTCATATCGTAAAAATTCATAAAAACCTCCTCAGAAATGAGTGACGTTCTGCGGACGAAACCGCGGTACTTTTTATTTTAGCAGAACAAAAAGGTCTGTCAAGAAAGAAAAGACAGGGGTGCGGGAATTTTTACGGCGGCAACAAGTTAAGATTTTGTGAAGATAGTTGTGGTTTGCGGGGAAAACTGCTACAATATGGCTGATTTGGTTACTGTTCACTCAGCAGTGAAACACTTGCTGTTTCGCTGCGTAAGAATATGATTCAGGTGATTTGAAGTGGTTTTTTACAGAAGAAAAAGGAAGGTATGACTTTAATGTATCATATTATAGTAAATAAAAAATCGCGGTCGGGGCGCGGCGAGAAGCTGTGGCCGGTGATTGAGGGCGAGCTTGAGCGGCGCAGGACGGAATTTCGTGTATATCCGACAAAGTATCACGGAAGCGCACGGGAGACGGCAGCACGGCTGACCGCGAAAGGGGTATGGAATCCCGATGATGTCCTTCTGGCGATCGGCGGAGACGGTACGGCGAATGAGGCGGTCGATGGAATCACCAGCCTGTCGGATGTAAAGTTCGGTTATATTCCAACGGGAAGCGGCAACGATTTTGCGCGCGGTGCCGGAATTCCCTCCGATCCGCTGCAGGCGCTGGAAGCTGTGCTGAAAGGGGAGGAAAAGGAGATCAACATTGGAACGGCGCTTCTTGGCAGCCAAAAGCGGAGATTTCTCGTCAGCACCGGCATCGGTTTTGATGCAGGCATCTGCCACGAGGCGCTGGCATCAAAAATCAAGAATACGCTGAACCGGCTGCATCTGGGAAAACTTACGTATGTGATGATTGCACTGCGGCAGCTCTTTTATCTCGAACCGTTCACACTGGATGCAGCGCTGGAAAACGGAGAACACCGTTCGTTTGAAAATGTTCTTTTTGCAGTGACAATGAATTTTCCGTACGAGGCGGCGGCTTTTGCTTCTGCCCGGAGGCGGACGGGACAGATGATCTGCTCGACGTGATGGTGGTTTCCAATCTTGCCAAATGGAAAGTCAGCTATCTTCTGCCGATGGCGCTGTTTGGACGCCACACGGGATTTCCTGAGGTACATATGGAGCGGTGCAGCAGCCTTTCCTTTCAGACAGACCGCGCGGAACCGGTCCACCTGGACGGAGAATCGGGCGGACACCGCACGGAGGAAAGGATCGGACTGGAAACGGAGCGTCTCCGCCTTTTGGGCGACTGGGTGAAAGAAGGGATGGAAAGATGATGTTCTGGATCATATTTTTTGCAGTGCTTGCCGTCCTGGCAGCAGGTTATTTCTTTTCCATTCTGCCGGCTACATCGAGACGGAGGAATGTCTGAAATTTGCGGAATGGAATTATGCGCACCGCGGTCTGTGGAACGCGGCGGAGGGAGTTCCGGAGAATTCTCTTCCGGCTTTTGCCCGCGCGGCGGAGCAGGGATATGCCATCGAGCTGGATATTCAGATAACAAAGGATGGACGGATTGTGGTGTTCCACGATGACACGATGAAGCGGATGTGTGGAAACGAGGGAAAAATCAGCGATTATACGTATGAGGAACTCCAGCAGTTCCATCTGGGCGACAGCACGGAAAAGATTCCGCTGCTTCGTGAGGTACTGCAGACGGTAGACGGCCGCGTGCCGCTTTTAATCGAAATCAAGATGCCGGGACTTTCCACGGCGGTCTGTGCGGGATTTCAGAAGGAGATGGAGGGGTACACCGGTATGTTCTGCATGGAATCCTTCAACAGCCTGGCCCTCCGCTGGTGCCGCCGCCACATGCCGCAGACGCTGCGCGGCCAGCTTTCCGGCCGTTTTTCAAAGGATGATAAGGTGCATCTGATCCTGCGGATAATGGCGCGTCATCTGATGCTGAATTTTATCGGGAAACCGGATTTTATCGCCTACGACCACCGCTACGCCGACTGCCCGGGCTTCCTGATCGACCGTATGCTGTTTCGGACACCGGCATTTGCATGGACGGTAAAAGATGAGCATGTATATAACCGGACACGGAAAAAATTCGACGCGGCGATCTTTGAACATTTCCATCCCAAGGACGGCTTTCAGAAACCGAAACGGCATCACCGCAGCGGAAAAATGCAGGCGCAGAAGGTTATTGTAAAAAAAGAAAAGAACAGGTTAGAAACCGATGAATTGTTTCTTAAAAAATAATAAAGCTTATTGACTTCGGTTTTCGGTGTGCTATAATTTCAGCAGGTTGAAGAGAAAAACCTCGTCAGAAAAGTGGAGGGAAACTATGAAGACAATAAAAAATATAAGCATTTTCTTCCGGTAGTGTTTATGGTATTTTCTATCTGAAATGTTTTCAATATCTGGAAACGCACATTACGAAAGGTTATCATCTGATTCATACTCCGTTTGATGATATGATTCCGTTCTGTGAGTTTTTTGTGATTCCTTATTTTATGTGGTTTGGATATATTGCATGGTCTGTCCTTTATTTCGGCTTCTGCAACAAGAACCGCAGAGAATATTATCAGCTGATTATCAACCTGGGAATCGGAATGACGGCGTTCCTCGTGATCTCCTATCTGTACCCGAACGGCCAGAACCTGCGCCCGACGGTATTCCCACGGGAGAACATTTTCACGGATCTGGTCAGAGGCCTTTACCTGACAGACACACCGACCAACGTATTCCCAAGTATTCACGTATATAATTCCGTAGCCGTAGCTGTTGCCGTAGAACACAGCGAGCAGCTCAAAAACCGCCCGGTATTCCGAAACGTCTGCCTGGGCCTGACGGTGCTGATTGTGTTTTCGACCATGTTTTTAAAACAGCACTCCGTATCGGATGTGTGCTGTGCGCTTGTTATGAATGCGGGAACCTGTATGCTGCTGTACCGGCCGGCAAAGGCGGGGAATGCACTGCGGACACGGGAGAAAAAAGCGAAATATAGAATGTAAAAACGGAAACGGACGGCCCGCGCACCAGAAGGTGCGCGGGCCTGACGGTTTAGGACGGGAGAGAATGGGTGATGAGTGGGATGGTAGTGCAGGAAAAATGGAATGCGTCCGTCTATTAAGAAACAAAACTTATAAAACATATAAGATATATTAATTTCATTTATAAAGATAAATATGCTATTCTGTAAGTAACGAAAGATTGTCCCGTTTTTGGGGGACTATGATTCAGACAAATGGAGGATAAAAATGAGTACAGTCAGACGCGTTTATGTGGAGAAAAAGCCGGAATTTGCGATTAAGGCGAAAGATCTGAAGCATGAAATCAAGCACTATCTGAACATCCAGACCGTAACCAACGTACGGGAGCTGATCCGGTACGATGTAGAAAATATCAGTGATGAGACATATGAGAAAGCATGTAAAGTAGTCTTTGCAGAGCCGCCGGTTGATATCTGCTATCAGGAAGATTTCCCGCGTGCAGAAGGTGCGAGAGTATTTTCCGTAGAATTCCTTCCGGGACAGTTTGATCAGAGAGCCGATTCTGCCGTACAGTGCGTGCAGTTCTTAAAAGAAGACGAGCAGCCGATCATCCGCTCCGCCGTTACGTATGTTATCGAAGGAGAGATGACTGATGAGCAGTTTGACGCAGTAAAGCACACTGCATCAATCCGGTAGACTCCAGAGAGACAGGACTTGAAAAACCGGAAACCCTCGTGACAAAATTTGAAGAGCCGGCAGACGTCAAAATCTTCGACGGATTCATCGACATGCCGGAGGCAGAATTAAAAGCCCTGTATGATTCCCTCGGCCTTGCCATGACCTTCAAAGACTTCCTGCATATCCAGAACTACTTCCGCGGCGAAGAAAAACGAAATCCATCCATGACCGAGATCCGCGTACTCGATACCTACTGGTCCGATCACTGCCGCCATACCACCTTCTCCACCGAGCTTACCAACGTGACCTTCGGCGAAGGCGACTACTACGAGCCGATGAAAAAAAGCTACGACCGCTACTTAAGCGACCGTGAGGTACTCTACAAAGGCCGTGACGACAAATTCATCTGCCTTATGGACCTTGCCCTTCTGGCAATGAAAAAACTGAAATCCGAAGGAAAACTCGCAGATCAGGAAGAGTCTGATGAAATCAACGCATGCTCCATCGTCGTACCGGTAGATGTAGACGGAAAAGACGAAGAGTGGCTGATCAACTTCAAAAACGAGACCCACAACCACCCGACCGAGATCGAGCCGTTCGGTGGTGCAGCAACCTGCCTTGGCGGTGCAATCCGTGACCCGCTTTCCGGCAGAACCTATGTATATCAGGCAATGCGTGTGACCGGAGCCGCAGATCCGACCCGTCCGCAGAGCGAGACACTCGAAGGAAAACTTCCGCAGAAAAAACTCGTAAGAGAAGCAGCACACGGCTACAGCTCCTATGGAAACCAGATCGGTCTTGCAACCGGCTATGTCAAAGAAGTTTACCATCCGGACTACGTGGCAAAACGTATGGAGATCGGAGCCGTCCTTGGAGCAGCACCGCGCCGTGCCGTTGTCCGTGAAAATTCCGATCCGGGCGATATCATCATCCTGCTCGGCGGCCGTACTGGAAGAGACGGCTGCGGCGGTGCAACCGGTTCCTCCAAAGTACATACGACAGAATCCATCGAGACCTGCGGTGCAGAGGTACAGAAAGGAAACGCACCGACTGAGCGTAAACTGCAGAGACTGTTCCGCCGCGAGGAAGTCAGCCTTCTGATTAAAAAATGCAACGACTTCGGTGCAGGCGGAGTTTCCGTTGCCATCGGCGAGCTGGCACCGGGCCTTAAGATCAATCTGGACAAAGTACCGAAAAAATATGCCGGCCTCGACGGAACCGAGATCGCCATCTCCGAGTCCCAGGAGCGTATGGCCGTTGTCATCGACCGAAAGACCGTGAGCAGTTCCTGAAATATGCCGCAGAAGAGAACCTGGAGGCAACCGAAGTTGCAGTCGTAACCGAGGACCCGCGTCTGGTACTCTCCTGGAGAGGAAAAGAGATCGTCAATATTTCCCGTGCATTCCTGGATACCAACGGAGCACATCAGGAGAATGATGTCTTCGTAGAGATTCCAAAAGCAGAGGACACCCCGTTAAAAAGAAGCGGTGACATTGCCGACGTGAAAGAAAAATGGCTGTCCACCCTGTCAGACCTCAACGCATGCTCCCAGAAAGGTCTTGTCGAGATGTTTGACTCCTCCATCGGAGCAGCCAGCGTGCTGATGCCGTACGGTGGAAAATATCAGCTGACTGAAACTCAGGCCATGGTTGCAAAAGTGCCGGTTCCGGATGGAAAAACCAACACCGTTACCATGATGAGCTACGGCTTTGATCCATACGTATCGAGCTGGAGCCCGTATCACGGAGCAGTCTATGCCGTAACCGAGTCCCTGTCCCGCATCGTGCAGTCGGCGGCGATTACAGCAAAGTCCGCTTCACCTTCCAGGAATATTTCCGCAGAATGACTGAGGATCCGCACCGCTGGAGCCAGCCGTTCGCAGCACTTCTTGGTGCATACGACGCACAGATGGGCTACGGCCTGCCGTCTATCGGAGGAAAAGACAGTATGTCCGGTACCTTCAACCATATCGATGTACCGCCGACACTCGTATCCTTCGCGGTTGACGTTGCAAAATTAAAAGATGTAGTATCTCCGGAGCTGAAAACACAGGAGACAAACTCGTGTGGATCCACCTTCCAGTCGACGCACATCTGCTTCCAGAGTACGAAGGCGTCATGGAAACCTACAGAAAACTGCATGAGGATATGCAGAACGGCCGTGTGAAAGCCGCTTATGTCGTAGACCGTCAGGGTATCGCAGCAGCCGTATCCAAGATGGCATTCGGTAATGCTCTCGGCGTAACCATCGAGCACAATGTAGACGAGAGAGATCTCTTTACTCCATATATTGCAGATCTGATCTGCGAAGTTCCGGCTGAAAAAGTCGGAGAGCTGGCAAGCACCTACACCGTCATCGGTGAAGTGACAGACAAACCGGTTCTTTCCTATAAAGACACCGAAATCACCATCCGCGAGGCCGTTTCCGCATGGAACAAACCGCTGGAAAAAGTATTCAAGACCGTATCCGGTGCAGAGCTTCCGGAGGTAGATGCCCTGAATGTGGCAGCAGCAGACGAAAACGGAATTGTTGCAGACAGCTGCTATCAGGCAAAGAGCATCCACGTATGCTCCCACAAGCTGGCACAGCCGACCGTATTCATTCCGGTCTTCCCGGGAACGAACTGTGAGTATGACAGCACCAGAGCTTTCGAGCGTGCCGGTGCAAAAGTTATCACTCAGGTATTCAGCAATCTTTCCGCAGAAGACATCCGCGGTTCTGTCGATGCCTTTGAAAAGTCATCAACCAGGCGCAGATCATCATGTTCCCTGGCGGATTCTCCGCAGGTGATGAGCCGGATGGATCAGCAAAATTCTTTGCAACCGCATTCCAGAATGCGAAGATCAAAGAAGCTGTTACCAAACTGCTGAATGAGAGAGACGGACTTGCCCTTGGTATCTGCAACGGATTCCAGGCACTGATCAAACTGGGACTCGTTCCGTACGGTGAGATTCTCGGACAGACGGAGGATTCCCCGACTCTGACCTTCAACACTATCGGACGCCATATTTCCAAGATGGTTTACACGAAGGTTGTGACCAACAAATCCCCATGGCTGGCAGGCGCCGAGCTTGGCGGTGTTTACACCAACCCGGCATCCCACGGAGAGGGACGTTTCGTAGCATCGAAAGAGTGGATCGACAAGCTGATGGCAAACGGCCAGATTGCAACCCGCTACTGCGATGTCAACGGAAACCTGACCAACGACGAGTACTGGAATGTCAACGGTTCCTACTGCGGAATCGAGGGTATCACCAGCCGGACGGCCGTGTCTTTGGTAAGATGGCACACGCAGAGCGCCGCGACAACGGCGTAGCAGTCAACATCTACGGAGAGCAGGATCTGAAGATCTTTGAGTCCGGTGTTGCTTACTTTAAATAAAATAAAACCAAAATAGAAGATTCCCGCAGAGAGGAAGAAAGCTCCTTTCTGCGGGAATTTTTTGTCAGAAACAGTAATTTCTGATTTCGAAAGAAAAAATTTGATTATGCGCCGCGGTGCAGTTATAACGCAATATTTTGCTTTATTAACAAAAGTAATAAGGTCAAATAGTAGAAATATTCTGAAAAAACGAAAGATTTCGATAGTCTCAACACATTACATATATGACGGGCCCGGAAGAGAAGGACAGCGAAATAACAGGAGGGAGAAAGAAGTGTATGAGACAAGAGAAGGAACGATTTTTTCAGATCATATTCGAGGAAAACAGTCATGTGCTGTTCCGTTATATCTGCGGTCAGTTGAACAATGACCGGGAGACGGCGAAGGATGTGCTGAACGATGTATGGGAGGTATTGGTGGTAAAATTTGAAACCGTTGCCGATCTCGAAGGAGAAGAGATGACGAAATGGCTGTTCTGTGTGGCAAAAAACAAGATCAAGAATCAGCGCAGAAAACATTATTATCAGAATGAAGTTTCCTATACACAGTATCAGAAAGAGAACAGAAATGAAGGGGAGGCGGCCGCGACAGCCGAGATTGAGGAACGAATGGTGATGCAGAACTGCATCCAGAACCTGAATCCGATGGATCAGCGCATTTTCTGGGGGAGAGCATATGGATTCAGCTACAAAGAGCTCAGCGGATTCTGCAAGAAAAGCGAGCAGGCGCTGCAGTGCCAGTACAGCCGCGCAATCAAGAAACTGCAGGGAATGATGAGTCAGGAAATCAGTCTGACGAGAGCGTAGAAAATGGAAATGGTATGCAGCGGAAACCTCAACTCTTACAATCCAAAAACAATAGAAATATCTAAAAAATTCTCTGCAGGAGAATATCCTGTGTCTAAAAATAAAGTGTTACCGTTTACATATCAAAAATCCGTTTTCCTCGTTGTCGTGGCGCGGAAATTGTGTTAAAATATTTTTAGAAAATTCACACGATGTGCGAGAAGGCAGAAGGATGAAAACAACATGAAGGATGAGTACGTAGCTATGTAGGCACTTATACCCATGGAAGCAGCATTGGTATTCATTTATATGATGTAAATGTAGAAGAAGGCACTCTGACAGAGCGAAAAGTCATACCGGTCAACAACTCTTCCCACATTGCCCGTTCCTTAAACGGCAAATACCTGTATTCGATTGCAGATGAAGGCGTTGCAGTGTTTGCAGTGGAGGATGACGGAGACCTGACCCCGATCAACAAAGTAGACATCGACGGCATGCGCGGCTGCTATCTGTCGGTGGACAAAACCGGAAGATACCTGTTCGTGGCAGGCTATCATGACGGAAAAGTAACCGTTGTACATACCCATAAGGACGGCCGCCTCGGAAGTCTGATGGACGGCGTGTTCCACAAGGGCTTGGCAGTGTGGCAGAGCGTAACTTCCGCCCGCATGTCAGCTGTGTCGTTCCTACACCGGACAACAAATATGTCTGCGCAGTCGACAACGGCATTGACCAGATCAAAATGTACAAGCTGAACACACAGCGTGACCGCCTGAAACTGGTGGATATCCTGCGCTGTGAGCGTGAATCCGGTCCGAGAGAGATCGTTTTCAGTGAATCCGGAAAATACGCGTATGTCATTTACGAGCTGATGAACAAAGTCGATGTATTCAGCTACCGTGATACGGGAAACGGACCGGAATTTGAAAAACTGCAGTCGATCAGCACCACATCCGCGAACGTGGACCAGGCGCACGACGCTGCATCCGGCATGTGCCTTTCCCCGGATCACCACTACCTGTTTACTTCTACAGCCGGAGACAATACCGTAGCAATGTTCCATATCGACCCGGAGACCGGCTGCATGGAGAAGAAGTTTGCACTTCCGATCAGCGGCGAATATCCAAAGGATATTGCAATGTTCCCGGACGGAAAACATATCGCAGTGGCAAACCATGAGTCCAACACGATCACAACATTTACCGTTGATTATGAGAAAAACGTGCTGGTTCAGAAAGGCCGCCCGATGAAAGTGGAGACGCCGAACTGTATTCTGATTACGAAAAAAGGCGTTCACTAAAAAATAACGCAAAAATGCCTGCAGGAAGAACTGTATCCCGCAGGCATTTTTTGTGTTGAAGCCAGAAAGAAGCAGTCCGGCCTTTATTTCTCGTCCAGAGCCCAGACTTTCTTTACATTGTCCAGTTTGGCGCTCATGCCGACGAGCAGTGCGTCCGCCAGGACAAGAGCGGTCATGCATTCCACGACAACAACGGCGCGTGCAACGATGATCGGGTCGTGGCGGCCTTTGATTTCGATGGCAATATTTTCGCCGTCTTTGTTGATGGTCTGCTGGGAAGCAGCAACGGACGGGGTCGGTTTGAAACCAGCCCGGACAACGATATCGCTTCCGTCGCTGATACCGCCTAAAATACCGCCGGCGTGGTTGGTCAGCTTGACAATGGAGCCGTCCGCATTTACATGGAAGGCATCGTTATTGGTAAGCCCGGTAGCTGTGCAGACCGAGAAACCGTCTCCGATTTCCACGCCTTTTACGGCGCCGATGGAGACGAGTGCTTTTGCAAGGTTGGCATCGAGCTTTTCAAACACCGGATCGCCGACACCGGCCGGCATATGGTGAACGACACATTCGACCACACCGCCGACGGAATTTTTTTCCGCCATGGCTTTTGTTAAAAGCTCGGAAGCCTTTTCGGCAGCCTCTGCATCCGGCATATTCAGGGCGTTATTCGCGATTTCAGCGGTATCAAAAGACTGGATTTCCACGTCACCGATGGAGCGGGTGTAGGCGGAAACGGTGATGCCAAGCTCAGAGAGCATTTTTAAGGCAATGGCACCTGCAGCCACGCGTGCGATCGTCTCGCGTCCTGAGGAGCGTCCGCCGCCGCGGTAGTCGCGGAAACCGTATTTTGCATCAAACGTATAGTCGGCGTGGCCCGGTCTGTAATAGGAAGCAATGTCGCTGTAATCTTTGGAATGCTGATCCTCATTCCATACCACCATGGAAATCGGGGTACCGGTCGTTTTTCCTTCGAAAGTGCCGGATAAAATCTGAACGGTATCGGATTCTTTCCGTTTTGTGGTAAAGCGGTTCTGTCCCGGCTTCCTGCGGTCGAGGTAAAACTGAATATCCTCCTCGGAAAGCGAAAGGCCGGCCGGCACTCCGTCCACAACAACGCCCACGCCTTTTCCATGAGACTCTCCCCAGGTGGTCAGTCTGAAGATGGTACCAAATGATGATCCTGCCATATATAAAGTCCTCCTGAATTTTTTCGTATATTTATAAAATAACTGGAAAAGATTTCTAATAAATTATACCGGAAAGTAAAACATTCGTAAAGCTCTTTTTCGGAGACGAAATTCACCGTTATACCGTTTGACAAACGAAAAGGCAGCACGTATAATGAGAATGTATTTTCGGGCAGTGAAAGCCGGTAAAATAAAACAAACAAAAAGGAAGAGTGTGCATGAATTTTTTAGACAAAATGGAGCGAAAATATGGGAGATACGCGTTAAGCCATCTGACGATGTACATTATCGTAACGTACATTGCGGGATATATCATTGCGCTTGCGGCTCCCATCATGAGACAGTATCTGACGCTGGAACCATATTATATTCTGCACGGACAGATCTGGCGTCTGGTGAGCTGGATTCTGATTCCGCCGAGCAGCCTTGATATCTTTACGATCATCATGCTGTTTTTCTATTACTCAATCGGAACAAGCCTTGAGAGAGCCTGGGGAGATTTCAAGTATAATGTTTACATCTTTTCCGGCATTCTGATGACCATTATCGGTTCCTTCCTGCTGTATGGAATCTTATATGCAGTCAACGGATATCCGTCGCTGATGGGAACGGCATTCAGCACTTACTACATCAGCCTCTCGATTTTCCTTGGCTTTGCGATCAGCTTCCCGGATATGCAGGTACTGCTGTATTTCATTATTCCGATCAAAATCAAATGGCTGGCATACCTTGACGTAGCGCTTCTCGCCTACAGCATGATTACCAGCATCATGAGCGGAAACTGGGCAGGATGTGTTGTTATTCTTTGTTCCCTTGCAAACGTCCTTGTGTTCTTCCTGATGACAAGAAAAGGAAAACGCGGCTCTTTCCAGCAGAACAGACGCCGGAAGGAATTTAAAAAGGCCGTTTCAAGAGGCGAAGCCGAATACCGCAATCCGAACGGGATCACAAAACACAAATGTGCGATCTGTGGCCGGACCGAAAAAGATGATCCGAATCTGGAGTTCCGTTTCTGTTCCCGATGCAACGGAAACTATGAATACTGCCAGGATCACCTGTTTACGCATGAACATGTAAAATAAAGAAGGAGAGAAAGTATGAGAAGAACGAAAATTGTCTGCACCATGGGACCAAATACCAACTCCCGTGACCTGATGAAAAAACTGATTGAAACCGGAATGGATGTTGCTCGTTTTAATTTTTCTCATGGAGACCACGATGAGCAGAAAATGCGTATGGATATGCTGAAAGAGCTTCGAAAAGAGCTGAAAACTCCTGTGGCAATCCTTCTGGACACCAAAGGACCGGAAATTCGTACCGGCGTTTTAAAAGATGGAAAAAAAGTGAATCTGGTAACCGGACAGACTTTTACCCTGACAACCGTTCAGGAGACCGGAGATGAAAATCACTGTTCTGTCAGCTACACCGGCCTTACGGAAGATATCAAAGAGGGAGATACGATTTTGATCGATGATGGTCTGATCGGTCTGCGCGTAGAAAAAGTAAATGCACCGGAAATTGTCTGTACCGTAGTAAACGGCGGCGAGCTCGGAGAAAAAAAGGGCGTGAATGTACCAAACGTTTCGATCAATCTTCCGAACCTCACGGAGAAAGACAAAGGAGATCTTCTTTTTGGTATTGAACAGGATATTGATTTTGTTGCAGCTTCCTTTATCCGGAATGCAGAGGCAATTAACGAAATCCGTGAGTTCCTTGTGGCAAACGGAGGAGAGCATATTGATATCATTGCCAAGATCGAAAATGCGGAGGGTGTGCAGAACATCGACAGCATCATCGATGCGGCAGATGGTGTGATGGTTGCAAGGGGAGATCTTGGTGTAGAGATTCCGGCGTGCCAAGTACCGCATGTACAGAAAATCATCATTGAAAAATGCAATCATAAATACAAACCGGTTATCACAGCAACCCAGATGCTGGATTCCATGATCCGGAACCCGCGTCCGACCCGTGCAGAGGTAGCCGATGTTGCGAATGCAATTTATGATGGAACGGATGCGATCATGCTCTCCGGCGAAACAGCAGCCGGAAAATATCCGATCGAGGCAGTTACCATGATGGGAGAGATTGCCGAGCAGACGGAGCGTTATCTGAAATTCGAAGACTACCGCGATGGAAAAGCGCTGGAAGGAAAGCTAAATGTTTCCGCAGCAGTCGGAAGTGCAGCCGTTTCTATGGTAGAACACATCAAAGCAGCCTGCATTGTGACTCCGACGATGTCCGGTCAGACTGCAAGACTGATTTCCAACCTTCGTCCGAGCGTACCGATTTACGGCGTTACCCCATATGAATGGGCAAGAAGAAAAATGCAGCTCTACTGGGGCGTTCGTCCGGTGACCGGATACGAGGAAGATTCTACGGAGAACATCATTTCCCATGCTATGTATATGGTGCGCCGTGAGGAGCTTGTAGAACGTGGCGATATGGTTATTTTTACGGCCGGAGACCCTGCTACTAACGAGGTGACGGGTGAAGGATATATGACAAACATGCTTCACATTATTCAGGCAAAATAAGCAGAAGAAGGAGACAAAAGAGAATGACGAAGAAGCCTTTTGTAACAAAAGAAAAACTGGAAGAAATCGCAGCAGCAGTACCAACTCCGTTTCACATTTACGATGAAAAAGGAATTCGTGAGAATGCGAAAGCGGTAAAGGAAGCTTTTTCCTGGAATCCGGGATTTCGTGAGTATTTTGCTGTAAAAGCGAACCCAAACCCGACACTGATCAAAATGCTGGGTGAATATGACTGCGGATGCGACTGCTCTTCTTACACGGAGCTGATGCTTTCCGATGCGATGGGATTTGAGAAAGATAAAATCATGTTTTCATCCAACGTAACACCGGCTGCAGAGTATCAACTGGCTGCAGAGCTTGGTGCGATCATTAACCTTGATGATATTACGCATATTGATTTTCTTGAGAAAACATTAGGCTACATTCCGAAGAAAATCTGTTGCCGTTATAACCCGGGCGGACTGTTTAAAATCAGCACCGATATTATGGACAATCCGGGAGATGCCAAATACGGTATGACAACCGAGCAGATTTTTGAGGCATTCCGCATTCTGAAGGCAAAAGGGGCAGAAGAGTTCGGCATCCATTCCTTCCTTGCAAGTAATACCGTAACCAATGATTACTACCCAGTTCTGGCAAAAACACTGTTTGAGCTGGCTGTAAAGCTGCAGAAAGAGACGGGCGTGAAGATTAAATTCATCAATCTTTCCGGCGGCGTCGGAATTCCGTACAAACCGGATCAGGAAGGCAATGACATCCGCGTGATTGGCGAGGGTGTACATAAAGTGTACGATGAAGTTCTCGTTCCGGCCGGCATGGGCGATGTTGCAATTTACACGGAAATGGGCCGTTTCATGATGGGACCGTACGGCGGACTCGTTACCCGCGCCATCCATCAGAAACACATCTACAAAGAGTACATCGGCTGTGATGCCTGCGCGGTCAACCTGATGAGACCGGCTATGTACGGCGCTTACCATCACATCACGGTGATGGGAAAAGAAGATCAGCCGTGCGACCACAAATATGACGTAACAGGCTCTCTGTGCGAGAACAACGATAAATTCGCGATCGACCGCATGCTTCCGGAAGTGGAAGTCGGAGACCTCCTCTTCATCCACGACACCGGCGCACATGGATTTTCCATGGGATACAACTACAACGGAAAATTAAAATCTGCAGAGGTTCTGTTAAAAGAGGACGGCAGCTTTGAAGTCATCCGCCGCGCAGAAACCCCGAAGGACTACTTCGCTACACTGGATGGAACACCGGAGTATGAGAAGATGTTTGGAAATAAATAAGAAATAACAACAGTAAAACCCCTTTCAAAAAGAACCATGCGGCAGATGGCCGGTTCTTCGAAAGGGGTTTTCTTTCTTTCAAAAGCTGTTTTTTGAAGGGAAGACAATAAAAAAGATCTGCATCAACGTTCGTTTTGCAGATCTTTTTAGCTATGCCGCTGGCCGGACTCGAACCGGCACGGTTATTCACCGCTTGATTTTGAGTCAAGTGCGTCTACCAATTCCGCCACAGCGGCAGTGTTCGTAATCAGAACAAGATATATTTTACCATAAAAACAAGAAGGACGCAAGAGAAAAAAATGGAATAATTATCATAAAAACTTTCTAAAAAAGATTGACGAAAGGAAAAAATAGAAGTATAGTGTAGATAGTTTAGTACCATACTAAATTTTACATCATAAGTTCAAATAACGATTTATCGAAAACGCCATCGTTAGATGGTCCACAGTGTGTGGAACGAAAACTGTTGTCTTCATAGACAGCAGTTTTTTGTTGTCTAAAATTAGAAATGAAACATGGTTATGATTCAGTACTGTGAGAACAGCAAGAACCAGGAAGTAGAATTGTTGAAAATAGGAAAGAAAAGATGTAAAAAATCAAAATATATGGTAAAATTAGATAAAATGTAGAAAATGGAGGAAAGAACAGATGAAAGGGGAATATTATCTCGGACTTGATATGGGAAGCAGTTCGGTTGGATGGGCTGTGACAAATGAGAAGTACGAAATTTTGCGCGCACATGGAAAAACACTTTGGGGTGTACGGCTATTTGACAGTGCACAGACTGCAGAAGAGAGAAGAGGGTTTCGGACAGCAAAACGAAGATTGGATCGTCGTAATTGGAGAATAGAATTGCTGCAGAAAATTTTTGCGGAAGAAGTAGAAAAGATAGATGATGGATTTTTTCGCAGAATGAAAGAGAGTCGTTACTGGCCAGAGGATAAGCGTGACAGGCAGGGAAAGTGTCCGGAACTTCCCTATGCATTGTTTGCGGATGATGATTACACAGACAAAGAATATCATAAACAGTTTCCAACCATCTATCATCTGAGAAAATGGTTAATGGAAACTGACGAAACGCCTGATATTCGCCTGATATATCTTGCTCTGCATCATATGATGAAACACAGAGGCCATTTTCTATTAAACGGAAATATCGAACAGGTAAGAGAATTTCAGACAACATTTGAACAGTTCCTTGAAGCAGTGCGGGCAGAAGAACTTGGCTTTTCTTCCGAGATTGGAGTGGAAAGAAGCAAGGAAATAGAGGCAATTTTAAAAGACCGAACATTGACCAAATCTGCGAAAAAGACAAAAGCAGTAAAAGCAATGCGGGCAGAAACATCCTGTGAAAAAGAGTGGCTGGGATTGATTACCGGTGGAACAGCAAAACTGGGAAATCTGTTTGGGGAAAAACAGATGGATACACTGGAACGGCCAAAACTTTGCTTCGCAGATGCAGGTTATGAAGAATACGCTGGAGAGATCGAAGCAGAGCTGGGAGAAAAATATGTATTAATTGAACACGCAAAAGCAGTGTACGATTGGGCTGTTCTGGCTGATATTTTGCAGAACTATTCTTCTCTTTCAGAGGCAAAAGTGGCACTTTATGAAAAGCATAAAAAAGATCTGAAAGATCTGAAAAAGCTGGTCAGAGAGAATCTTTCAAGGGAAGAATATCAGAGACTGTTTGCAAAAAAGGATGAAAAAGCTAATTATTATGCGTATATCAAGGCACCAAAACAATGTAGTCAGGAAGACTTTTACGGTTATCTGAAAAAGAATATTCTGGGCAAGATATCAGATGTGACGAAAGCATCCTGCATGCAGAAGGAAATGGAAATGGGAACGTTTCTTCCGAAACAGACTGTAAAAGACAACAGTGTCATTCCATATCAGATTCATTTATATGAATTAAATGCAATCCTGAAAAATCTGGAAGATAAAGTTCCGCTACTGAAAGAGAATGGAGAGAAGATTCAAAAGATTTTCACATTCCGCATTCCGTACTACGTAGGACCCTTAAACGGAATTCGAAAAAAAGGGGAGAAGAGTAACTGGGCGGTACGAAAAGAAGGCAAAATATATCCATGGAACTTCGATGAGATGGTAGATTTGGAAGCAAGTGCAGAGCAGTTTATTCGAAGAATGACGAATAAATGTACTTATCTGCCAAGTGAAGATGTTTTACCAAAGTATTCTCTGCTGTACAGCAAATACGAAGTTTTAAATGAATTAAATAATCTGCGTTTGGATGGAGAAAAGATATCTGTAGAGCAGAAACAGAAAATATATGAAGAAGTATTCCAGAAAAGCAGAAAGGTTACACAGAAAAAACTGAAAAACTATTTAGTGAAAGAAGGAATTACCGGAAAAGAAGTTGAAATTACCGGAATTGATGGTGATTTCAAGAGTTCTCTTACGGCATACCATGACTTTAAAGAGAAATTAACAAATCTGTCACTGAACCAGGCGGAAAAAGAATGCATCATCCTGAACGTAACGCTGTTTGGAGATGATAAAGCGATACTGAAACAGAGATTAAAGAAACTGTTTCCGGAGTTGACAGAAAAACAAAGAGACAGCATAAGTAAACTGCCGTATCGTGGTTGGGGAAGACTCTCAAAAGTGTTTTTGGAAGAGATGGAAGCACCGGCACCGGAAACGGGAGAGGCATGGTCTATTATTCGGGCTTTGTGGGAGACGAATGACAATCTGATGCAACTGCTTAGCGAAAAATATTTGTTTGCATCGGCAATCGAAGAAAAGAATGGAAACGAACAGAAAAAACGGGATATTTCGTATGAATTAGTCGAGGAGCTTTACGTATCACCGGCAGTGAAGCGGCAGATTTGGCAGAGCCTTTTGATTGTAAAGGAAATCTGTAAAGTGATGGGAAACCCACCGAAACGTGTTTTTATAGAAATGGCAAGAGAAAAAACCGATCAGGGAAGAACCTCTTCAAGAAAAAAGAAACTGCTGGAACTTTATAAAAAATGTAAAGCGGAAGAAAAAGACTGGATAGATGAGATTGAAAAGCGTTCCGATGCGGAAATGAGAAGAGACAAGCTGTATTTGTATTATACGCAAAAAGGAAAATGCATGTATTCCGGTGAAACAATTGAACTGGAGGAATTGTGGGATAATCAGAAGTATGACATTGATCATATTTTTCCACAGTCCAAAGTGATGGATGATAGCCTGGATAACCGGGTACTTGTAAAGAAAAAGTGTAATCAGATGAAAGAGGATAAATATCCGATCGATGAAACAGTTCGGAAAAAAATGCAGCCATTCTGGAAATCTTTAGTGGATGCCGGATTGATCAGTGAAGAAAAATATAAACGGCTGATCAGAGGAAATGGATTTGAACCGTCTGAATTGGCTGGATTTATTTCCAGGCAGCTGGTGGAAACTCGTCAGAGTACAAAAGCGGCAGCAAGTATTCTGCAGCAGGTGATCCCGGATACACAGATTGTTTATGTAAAAGCGCCAACCGTTTCAAAGTTCCGTAAGGATTTTAAATTTCTGAAGGTACGGGAGATGAATGATTATCATCATGCGAAGGATGCTTATTTGAATATTGTCGTTGGCAACGCATATTTTGTAAAATTCACATCAAATCCGATTCACTTCATTAAGGAAAATCCGGGAAGAAGTTATAATCTGAAGAAGATGTTTGAACAGGAAAGAATTGAACGAAACGGAGAAATTGCCTGGGAAGGCGGGAACGGAACCATTGTGACAGTCCGAAGTTTATGGAAAAGAACAACATTCTTGTGACGCGAAGATCGTATGAGGCAACAGGTGCATTGTTTGACCAGCAGATTGTCAAAAAAGGAAAAGGTCAGGTTCCGATCAAGAGCAGTGATGAACGGCTTTGTGATATACAGAAGTATGGAGGATATAACAAAGAGGCGGGAGCTTACTTTGTACTGGCAGAATCGGAGGGCAAAAAGGGAAAGAAAATACGAACAATCGAGTATGTGCCGATTCGTCTGAAAAAGGAAATTCAGAAGTCAGAAGAAAATATAATTCGGTATCTGGAAGAGGAAAGACAGTTAAAGAATCCGCGAGTGCTGGTGCCGGAAATCAAAATAGATACTCTGTTTTGTGTGGACGGATTTTATATGTGGGTTTCCGGAAGATCAGGGGATCAGCTATTGATGCAAGGTGCAAATCAGCTGGTACTTTCCCAGGAAGAAACAGAAATACTGAAAAAATAGTACAGTACGTGGAACGTAAAAACAGAATAAAGAACTGAAAATTTACGATTCCGACCATTTAGAAGAAAAGAAGGTGGTGATGCTGTATGAAACCTTTTTAAATAAATTAACAAATACGGTATATGCAAAAAAACTTGGAGCACAGGCAAAGACATTAACGGAAAAAAGAGAAAAATTTAAAGAATTATGCATAGAAGAAAAGTGTATCGTTTTGTATGAAGTTTTACATTTTTCCAGTGCCAGAGTGCTGCCGCTGATTTGAAATTAATTGGAGGATCTGGAAGAGCAGGAATTTTGTGTCTCAACAAAAATATAACCGATTGCAGTCGAATCGAAATGATTCATCAATCGCCAACCGGTATCTACGAGCAGACAGTAGACCTGAATGCATTATGAGCTGGCGGATTGTGGTTATTTCCAAACGGGCAAAGCTGGACTATCAGCTTGGTTACCTTGTGGTGCGAAATGAGGAAGTAACAAAAATACATTTAAGTGAAATATCAACCATTCTGATTGAGTCAACAGCAGCAACAGTCACAACAAGTCTGCTGGCAGAGCTGACAAAAAAGAAAATAAAAGTGATTTTTTGCGATGAAAAGAGAAATCCATCGTCGGAACTGGTTGGGTATTACGGAAGTCATGATACCAGCAATAAAATCAGAAAGCAGATTCAGTGGAGCCGGCACAGTAAAGAAGCGATCTGGACAGAAATTGTGACGGAAAAAATACGAAAACAGAAGGAACTGTTAAAAAATATGGGAAAGGAAGAAGCGGGTCTGTTAGAATCATATTTACAGGAGATTGGCTGGAACGATGAGACAAACCGGGAAGGGCATGCGGCAAAGGTATATTTTAATGCATTGTTCGGTATGACATTTACCAGAACTGCGGATTGTCCGGAAAATGCAGCGCTGAATTACGGATATAGCATTTTGTTGTCTGCGTTTGCGAGAGAAATTGTAGCGAGCGGTTATATTACACAGCTCGGACTCTTTCATGATAATATGTTTAATCAGTTTAATCTGGCGTCCGATTTGATGGAACCGTTCCGTGTTCTGATTGACCGGGAAGTAATCCAAATGCAGAGGAAAGAATTTACGCATGAGGAAAAAATACAGTTGGTCAATGTATTAAACAACGAAGTCATGATAGACGGGAAAACACAGTATGTGAATAATGCCATAAAAATTTACTGTAAAAGTGTATTTGATGCCTTAAATGAGAATGACAGTGCATTGATCCGGTTTTATGGCCTATGAGTTATCGTTTTATGAGAGTATTGGTACTGTTTGATCTTCCGGTGCTGACGGGCGATCAGAGAAGAGAATATGCGAGATTTCGAAAGTTTTTATTGAAAAGCGGATTCCTGATGCTCCAGGAATCGTATACTGTAAGCTTGCGTTAAATACAACTGTAGTGAATGGAATCGTGGATCAGATTCATAAAAATAAGCCGGAAGAAGGTCTGATACAGCTTTTAACGGTGACTGAGAAGCAGTATGCGAAAATGGATCTGATTGTTGGGAACGTAAAGAGTGAAGTGTTGAATACGGATGAAAGGCTGGTGATTTTATGAAACTGGTACATGTGGACTTGGAAAAACCTATTGCGATTCATCGGAACTGTCCCACGGAATGGATTATAGAATCACCGGAGCTGTTTTTAAAATATGTGGAGCAGCTGCAAAAACAAAATCAGGGAGAGAAGGGAAATTTCGTACTTCTAAAGCTGACACAGAGCTGAATATGAAAAGAGATGTGGAATTGGTATTAACGCCCTTTTCTCTTGATTTTGCGGATCACAGAATACAAAAACGGTTATTTACAGAGCTGGTCAAAAGTGCGCAAAATGAAGAAATGTTTCTGGAAACGCAGAGAATTATTGCGGAACTGAAGAAATACATCTATCAATTGGAAGCTGTCAGTGGGTACGAATTGGAACAAAATGAGGAAATCGATTTGAGCGCACTCCTAAAATTGATGGGAGTTCAGACAGAAACCGAAAAAGAGATGGGGCTTCTGGAAAAATTAACGCAATATATCAAAGTTATGGCCGAACTTCTCCAAAAAGAACTGGTGATTTTGGTCAATATTCGATCCTATCTGAACGAAACACAAATAAACAAACTCTCCCAAATGGCATGCTACTATGAAATATCCTTGCTTTTCATAGAAAATATACAAAGGGACTTTTCGAATCAGAGAGAATATTATATAATTGACAAAGATGGATGTGATGTCTATTAATATCCATCGGATGTTTGAGTACCTGTTTTGTGCAGATGAAAGCAGTTCATTTTTAAATTTGAGGTTTGAGAATGATGTAAAAATGTATGGTACTCAAACTACACTACAGCACGCTTTGAATCGGAAGTCGTTTGAGAATGATGTAAAAATGTATGGTACTCAACTGATAGATTGCCATACCTAATACCTCCATGGTTTGAGAATGATGTAAAAATGTATGGTACTCAAACAGGTTCTAATATTATTCCACTTGCAGGAAAGTTTGAGAATGATGTAAAAATGTATGGTACTCAAACTGAGGACGATTTCTATTCTGCAGGCATGAAGTTTGAGAATGATGTAAAATGTATGGTACTCAAACATCAGGAACAAACGTGAAAGTCGAAAACCAGTTTGAGAATGATGTAAAAATGTATGGTACTCAAACCTGAAAACGTCATATGACGGCGTAAAAGACGTTTGAGAATGATGTAAAAATGTATGGTACTCAAACACGATTTGAGCGCGTAAATGACAGCTTCTAGTTTGAGAATGATGTAAAAATGTATGGTACTCAAACCGCTCGCTGCTCACTATCCATCACCGCCTGTTTGAGAATGATGTAAAAATGTATGGTACTCAAACTTTCCACCTCCCCTAAATCTGTAAGTAATGGTTTGAGAATGATGTAAAAATGTATAGTACTCAAACATTTTCAGGGCAAATTCTGCTAAATCGTACGTTTGAGAATGATGTAAAATTTATTTTTGTGAACAACAAGAATAGATAATTCAAAATGAAATATTCAGAAGACAGTATGAAATCGACTTAATTGTCTTTTTCTTGCTGTCTTTTTCCTTGTCTCAAAGCGCCGCACCATGTATAATAAAACCACAAGAATTTCATTTCATAGTTTTTACAGGAGGAACCTGAATCATGATCCTTGCAATAGACATCGGCAACACGAACATCGTCCTTGGGTGTGTGGAAGGGAAAAAAACATACTTTATCGAAAGACTCTCCACGGACAAGGCAAAAACAGAGCTGGAATACGCAGTCAGCCTGAAAAATGTACTGGAACTGTATGAGATTCCGGTGGAGCAGATCGAAGGAGGTATCATCTCTTCCGTTGTTCCGCAGGTGACAGAGCTCTGCCGGAGTGCGGCAGAAAAAGTGATTAAAAAGCCGGTCAAAGTTGTCGGCCCCGGTGTGAAGACCGGACTTAATATCAAACTGGACGACCCCGCAACGGCAGGAAGCGATCTTGTTGTTGTAGCAGTAGCAGCGCTGAATGAATACACATGTCCGCAGATTGTTATCGATATGGGAACTGCCACGACGATGAGTGTACTTGATCAGAAAGGAAGCTTCATCGGAGGCGTGATTCTTCCGGGACTTCGTACTTCGCTGGATGCTCTCGTATCAAATGCCGCGCAGCTTAGCCAGACCAGTCTGACAGCACCGAAAAAAGTCATTGGCAAAAATACGCTGGACTGTATGAAAGGCGGTATGATTTATGGAAACGCTGCCAGCATCGACGGCATGATCGAACGGATGGAAGAAGAACTTGGCTGCAAATGCACGATTGTGGCTACCGGAGGTCTGGCGAAAGCTGTGATTCCGCACTGCAGACATGACATCATCATCGATGAGAATCTGCTCCTGAAAGGTCTTCAGATCATCTACGAGAAAAACAGGTAGGGAAACCGTTTGTTGACAAAGTTTGCGAATTGTTATAACATATGTATAACAAAACGATACGAGAAAGCAGGGTGTAACTATGTATTATGAGACAATACAGATCGATTTCAACAGCGATGAAGCGATCTATATCCAGCTGAGAAATCAGATTATTCTGGGTATTGCCACTTCCAGAATTCAGGAAGGAGATACTCTACCTTCGGTAAGACAGCTCGCAGACAATATCGGAATCAACATGCATACCGTAAATAAGGCCTACAGCGTACTCCGGCAGGAGGGGCTTCTTTCGATTGACCGAAGAAAAGGAGCCGTTATCTCTATCGATGCGGATAAACTGTATGCCATGCAGGAACTGCGCGAAGATCTGCAGGTGATTCTTGCAAAAGCCGTCTGCAAAAATATATCAAAAGAAGAAGTACATCAGCTTGTAGATGAAATTTACAGCAATTACGCAGACGAAACATGAAGGAGACAATAGTATTATGAGAGAAGGATATACCAGTCAGGCAAAAAAAGCACTGGCATATGCGGTTAGGACAGCTGAAAAATGTGGACATAATTACGTAGGAACCGAACACCTTCTGATCGGACTTCTGAACGTGGAGGATGGCACAGCAGGCATGGTGCTTTCTGAGTTTCACGTAGATGCCGGACAGCTTACCGAACTGATTGACCGTCTGATTGCACCAGGCGGAAACACCGTGACCGAATCCCGACCGGACTATACTCCGCGGTACGCAGAGTGCTTGAAAATGCAGAAGCGGAGGCAGCGCGTTTTAAGAGCAGAGCTGTGGGAACCGAGCATCTGCTGATCGCAATCTTAAAAGAAAGTGACTGTGTTGCTACCCGTTTGCTTTTTACCATGGGGATCAACATTCAGAAACTATATGGAGCAATCCTTACTGCCATGGGCGAGGCACCGCTGCAGGGCGGTGCAAGCGGAAATGCAAATACCGGCCGCGGACCGCAGACAAGAGGTGGAGCGCAGACCAGCGAAACGCCGGCACTGGACCAGTACAGCCGGGATCTGACTGAGCTTGCGCGCGAAGGAAAACTCGATCCGGTTGTCGGCCGTGGGCAGGAAATTGAGCGTGTCATTCAGATCTTAAGTCGCCGGACAAAAAACAACCCGTGTCTGATCGGAGAGCCGGGTGTCGGAAAAACGGCGATTGCGGAAGGTCTGGCGCAGCGGATTGCCCTTGGCATTGTGCCGGAAACGATCCGCGATAAGCGAGTTGTTGTCCTTGACCTTTCCGGAATGGTAGCCGGAAGCAAATACCGCGGTGAGTTCGAAGAGCGTATCAAACGTGTCGTCAAGGAAGTGACGGACAATGAAAATATTCTGCTGTTCATCGACGAGCTCCACACCATCATCGGAGCCGGAGGTGCAGAGGGCGCACTCGATGCATCCAACATCTTAAAACCGTCCCTCTCCCGTGGAGAAATTCAGCTCATCGGTGCAACAACATTGGAAGAATACCGAAAATATATCGAAAAAGACGCGGCTCTGGAACGTCGTTTTCAGCCGGTGAAAGTAGAAGAACCGACAGAAAGCGAGGCACTTGATATCTTAAAAGGCCTGCGCCCATACTACGAACGCCATCACGGCGTGGAAATCACCGATGAAGCACTGGAAGCAGCCGTAAAAATGAGCGTCCGCTACATCAACGACCGTTTCCTGCCGGATAAAGCCATCGATCTGATCGATGAGGCATCCGCAGGCGTACAGCTCGCCGGCTACCAGGTGCCGGACAACATGGCAAAAGAGGAGCAGACACTGTTCGAAGTACAGAAAGAAAAAGAATCCGCGATCAGTGCCGGCGATTTTGAGCAGGCAAAAGAACTGCAGGCGCGCCAGCAGGAGCTCGAAAAAGATCTGGAGCAGATCCGAAAACGCTTTGAACGCCGTTGTAAAAACAAAAAACTGCAGGTAACAGAAGAAGAAATCGCAAAAACCGTATCCACCTGGACGAAAATTCCGGTACAGCGTCTCGCGGAAGGAGAATCGAAACGTCTGGCAAGACTGGAGCAGACACTCCATAAACGCGTTGTCGGCCAGGAAGAAGCCGTGACAGCTGTGGCAAAAGCCGTAAAACGAGGCAGAGTCGGATTAAAAGACCCGAACCGTCCGACAGGATCCTTCCTGTTTCTTGGACCGACCGGTGTCGGAAAAACAGAACTTTCCAAAGCACTCGCCGAGGCAGTTTTCGGTACAGAGCAGGCCCTGATCCGCGTCGACATGTCGGAGTACATGGAGAAACACAGCGTCTCCAACTGATCGGCTCCCCTCCGGGATACGTCGGCTACGAGGAAGGCGGCCAGCTCTCCGAAAAGTGCGCCGCAACCCGTACAGTGTGATCCTGTTTGACGAGATCGAAAAAGCGCACCCGGATGTCTTCAACATTCTGCTGCAGGTGCTTGATGATGGCCATATCACCGACGCGCAGGGCAGAAAAGTTGATTTCAAACAGACCTGCATTATCATGACATCCAATGCCGGAGCACAGAACATTGTAGCGCCGAAACGCCTTGGATTCCTTTCGACAGAAGATGAGCGGAAAGACTACGAATACATGAAGGGCCAGGTGATGGAAGAAGTCAAACGGATGTTTAAGCCGGAATTCCTGAACCGAATCGACGAGATTATTGTATTCCATCAGCTTACCAAGGCGGATATGAAGAAGATTCTGCAGATTCTGCTCAAAGATCTGGAGCGCCGCTGCAAGGAGCAGATGGACATTGAATTGAAAGTCCGTGACACCGTGAAAGAATATCTCGTGGAAAACAGCTTCGACAGCAAGTACGGTGCCCGCCCGTTAAAACGCGCGATCCAGAGCAAAATTGAGGATCCGCTCGCAGAAGCCATCCTGAACGGAGAAGTGAAAAAAGGCGATACCGTTGCGGCTGGAATGAATAAGAAAGAGATTACATTTAAGGTTCTTGAGAAAAAATAATATAAAATTCCATAAATTATATGGTAAAATCTTTTCGATTATGGTATGATTTTCACAAACAAACGAAACACCACAAAAGACAAGACCAGGAGGGCATTTACAAATGTCAGTAGTAAAAGAATTAATCCGCACAGAGGCAGACGGAGGCATCAGCTTCGGAGATTATGAGCTTGCGGCAAAGGCAAAAAAATCTGATTTTGAGCACAGAGGAGATCTGTATAAAGTAAAAACCTTTAAGGAAATCACAAAGCTGGAGAGAAACGGACTGTTCGTATACGAATCCGTTCCGGGAACCGCAGTTACCGATCTGAACGTATTCGACGACGGCATGACCTTCAAAGTAGAAGGACCGGAGGATGCACAGATCACCGTTGAAATGGAAGCAGAGACCGAATACAAGGTGCTGCTCGACGGCGTAAACGTTGGCCACATGACCACAAACCTCGGCGGAAAACTTTCCTTCAGCGTAGAGCTGGAAAAAACAGAGGATGTAGCAGTAGAAATCGTAAAAGCATGATGAAGTAAAAAAAGAAGGCTGTCGCAGAACGTGTGCGGCAGCTTTTTTGACAATTATAAGGGAGACACAACTATGGCAAAAGCAAAAAAAACAGCCTTTTTCTGCCAGAACTGCGGATATGAGTCAGCAAAATGGATGGGCCAGTGTCCGGCGTGCAGAGAATGGAATACGTTTGTGGAGGAACCGACGGCGGCCAAAACACCGGCGGGAAACCAGGGGCTCGGAAGCCACAGCGCAGCGGGCAGAAAGCCGGTGCATCTGACGGAAATTTCAACAGGAAAAGAAGAGCGTATCCCGACGGGAATCGGAGAACTCGACCGGGTGCTCGGCGGAGGAATCGTGCCGGGTTCCCTGACACTGGTCGGCGGCGATCCGGGAATTGGAAAATCCACACTCCTTCTGCAGGTGTGCCGCATGCTGTCCACAGCAGGACATCAGGTTTTATACATTTCCGGCGAGGAGTCCCTGCGCCAGATCAAACTGCGCGCCGTGCGGATCGGAGAATTTAATGAAAATCTGTCCCTGCTCTGTGAGACGAATCTTGACATCATCCGCGCGTCATGGAAAAAGAGAAGCCGGAGATTGCGTCATCGACTCGATTCAGACCATGTACAACGAAGAGGTCAGCTCCGCGCCGGGCAGTGTATCCCAGGTCCGGGAATCGACGAATGTGCTGATGCAGATTGCAAAGGGAATGGGAATTTCGATCTTTATCGTCGGCCATGTGACAAAAGACGGTAATGTGGCCGGCCCGCGTGTGCTGGAACATATGGTAGATACCGTGCTGTACTTCGAGGGCGACCGTCATGCGTCCTACCGGATTCTGCGCGGCGTCAAAAACCGTTTTGGTTCTACAAATGAGATCGGCGTCTTCGAAATGCAGACAGAGGGACTCGTGGAAGTGAAAAATCCATCGGAATACATGCTGAACGGACGGCCGGAGGGAGCTTCCGGTTCGGCTGTTGCATGCTCCATGGAGGGAACGCGCCCGATCCTGATCGAGATTCAGGCACTGGTCTGCCACAGTAATTTTGGAATCCCGCGCCGCACCGCAGCAGGATGCGATTTCAACCGCGTGAACCTGCTGATGGCAGTGCTGGAAAAACGCGCAAGAATCAATCTCTCGACAAGCGATGCCTACGTCAACATCGCAGGCGGAATCAAGATGAATGAGCGGCGATCGATCTTGGCATCACACTTGCCGTCGTATCGAGCTACAAAGATCAGGTGATCGATGAGAAAACGGTTGTATTTGGCGAGGTCGGCTTAAGCGGTGAGGTCCGCGCCGTCAGCATGGCGGAACAGCGTGTACTGGAAGCAAAAAACTGGGCTTCGAGCGGGTGATTTTACCTGCTGTCTGCATGAAGTCCGTGGAGAAAATCGGTGGAATCGCACTGATTCCGGTGGAAAATATTCAGGATGCGATTCTGCGCGTGGGGAAAAATTAGAAGGAAGTTGTGGAAAAAGGACCGGCGTGTGATGCGTACGGTCTTTTTAAAAAAATTCAGATAAAATATAAAATATGCAGAATTAACTATATTTTTCTAAAAATAAGAAAATTCGAAAAAAGGTGTTGACTTTTGCTTTTGGCGGTGTTATTATAACTAAGCTGTCAGCGAGAGCTGATGCGAATGAGTTTCTTTGAAACAGAAAAACCTAGTTCGGAGCCGGGTGGCTGCCGCGGGTTACAAAAACTGCTTCAAAAAAACTTGAAAAAAGTTCTTGACAAAAGCGAATGAGTTTGATAAAATAAACGAGTTGCTGATCGAGAGAACGGCAGAGAAGTTCGAAAGAACTTCAAAAAATAGATAAAAAAGTTCTTGACAAACGAAAGGCTCTGTGATAAAATAAACGAGCTGATCCGAGTCGGAACGGCAGAGATCCTTGATAATTAAACAGTGAAACACATCCTCGAAAGTTCTGAATAAGTAATTCAAAACGATCGAAAGATCCTTTAAAACAGTAAAAGGGATAAATTAGCTAGTATGTTGATTTTGAACTTGGAACAAACATTTTATCAGAGAGT
>ENA-OQHA01000159-OQHA01000159.1-human-gut-metagenome-genome-assembly--contig:-NODE-159-length-36225-cov-3.756690_pt1 | contig 36225 bp, 48 predicted proteins | sample MGYA00242558_ERZ504707 | MGnify/ENA primary metagenome ERZ504707 (study PRJEB26092, sample SAMD00036197) | human gut metagenome | host: Homo sapiens | study: EMG produced TPA metagenomics assembly of... | reverse complement strand
CCACACGCACGCATGTACGCACGCATACGCGCACGCCCACACGCGCGTACACGCGCACGCGCACACATGGGGGTGGGAGAGCCCCACCCTGGTAAGACGTGGGGGCCGCACGGACAATGGTTCTGCTCGTGAATGATCTGCTGGGCTGTTTTTTGAATTAGCGTTTCATTGGTGGTGGGAATACTCTTGCAACGCTTGCTGCAACGCTTGTTGTGAGTAAAATGTCGTGTAGATGGATTGTCGGGGATTGGAGCGAAGCTCGGGTTCCTGACAAGGTGAGGCCCCGCAGTCGCGGGGTTTTCTTGTATTTGCGTGAGATATCCCAATTGGTAGAGGACGCCGGCTCAAACCCGGTGTGTTGTGGGTTCGATTCCCTCTCTCACGACTAGGCCACGCCTTTTTTGAAAACCGAACCGTCAAAACAGTTTTACGAGGATTTGTAAGGTCGAGTTCTCTGGGATTCCGTTTTGTATTGGTGTTGTTTTCTTGGACCGGGGGCGTGGCCCGTGGATGATTGGCAGAGTAGACGAATGCGGCGGCTTGCTAGGCCGTAAACCGTAAAAGGTTCGCAAGTGCAAATCTTGCATCATCCGCGAGATGGTCGGTGAGGCTGGTCAAGGCCCTGACTGTCGTGGGGGTTCGACTATCCCTATATGCCCGTAGCTCAATGGTAGAGTACCGGTCTCCAAAACCGGTGACGTGAGTTCGATTCTCACCGGGTATGCGATGCCGGTAGCTCAGCGGCTAGAGCGTATGGCTACGGTCATAGGGTCGGTGGTTCGAGTCCACTCCGGTACCACAACGCCTTCAAGAAGAGGCGATTACAGGCGGTGACGGCTTCTTGGGTCATCGCCGGATGTCGGCGGCGGCTTCATGCCATGCCGTGCGGCGATAACTGAACAGCGCTCCCTAGTGGGAGGCATGGCATTCTAGCTCATTGGAAGAGCGGCGCTCTCGTAAAGCGCAGGTTCGAGTTCGATTCTCGGGATTGCCTCTAGGAGCCGGTGCTCGTGGACCAACATCCCCTGTATTTGGATTAACCCCGTTGGAATGCTCGCTCGCCACGCTCCCACCGGCTCCGCCCCCTACGTGTAAGGAGTCATCGTGGCTTGGTCATCTTCCAACCGCGATGCACGGTTCAACCCCGGATGGGAGCGGACCCGCAAGCGGATATTAGAGCGGGACCACCATCGATGCCAGTGGATTGTGACCGACTGGCATACGGGGGCGAAGCATATTTGCGGCTATCCTGCCAATGAGGTCGATCATAAGGTTCGCGCGAAGAACGGTGAGCCTGATGATGATTCCCCGTCGAACCTGTGGGCGTTGTGCCATATCACCATAAGCAGAAAACCGCTCGTGAGAGTGGTGAGGCTCGGGTGGAAAAGCGTAGGAGCCGCGAGGAGGCCGAATGGTATTCGAGGCCGGCTTTTCGATAGAGCGTTGCGCTGTGTTCGGGTGTCTTAACCCGGTGTGCGCCAAAGGGTTGTGCAGGGAGCATTACAACCGGAACTACTATTCCGGCACTCCGTTGAGGAGACTGCGCACCCGCATGTGTCCGGTGTGCTTCAAATGGTTCGACCCTGAGCGTTCCTCTCGCTTGTTCTGTTCGGACAAGTGCCGTTTGAGGTATTTCCGTAAACGTCAACTGCATCCCGAGCTGCCGTCGCGTCCTGAAACCGTGTTGCATGAGCGGACGGTGGAACCGGCTGAACGGCCTCGGATGGTTGTCGAGTCTTTCACCCGTTCGCAGGTGATTGAGAAGTGTGCCGGCCGTTGCCAGAAGTGCGGCGGACTGGTCGATGTAGATAGTGCCGGCCTGACGGCGCGGCTTTTGAGTGGAAGGTTCCTTTGGAGAAGTCGCATTCAGCGACTTTGGAGAACCGCATTCTCGTTCACGACCGGTGCAGGGGCGAAAAGCCCGTGCGTCGGACAGCCCGGAATGGGCGGAAACGGAGCGTGAATCATGGCAGGAAACGGGCGTAGGGCGTCCAAGATAGCCGCGATGCCTTTGCTGAGCAGTCCCGAGGAGCCGGTTGGGCCGGAACTGCCTGATGTTCGCCCGGATACGGGCGATGAATGGTTGCCGGTCACTCGCCGCTGGTATGAGGATTTGCGTCGTAGCCCGTTGGCTCAGCGTATGGGCGTCGGCCCTGACTGGGATTTCGTGTTGGATACGGCGCTGCTCAAGGATGATTTCAAACGTTCCCGTAAGGGGCGTGCGATTCTGGCGGCTGAGATTCGCAGCGTGAGGCCATGATCGGCGTCACTCCGAAGGCGCGTAACGATTTGAAGTTCGACGCGCCTCAGGCGAATGATTTGAAGGCGTCCTCGTATTCGGGTTCCTCGAACGTCATCAGCATGGAGGAAGCACGTAGGCAGCGTCGGGCGGTGGCTGATGCATGACGTTATCCCTAATCTGACCGCCGAGGATAGGGAGCGTTCGCTTGGCTGGCTTGCCTTGTGGTGGATACAGTCGTTCTGCGTCGTGGGTTCGGAGCCCGCGTATGACATGCCCGTGTATGAGAGTCCTGAGTATGCGCGGTTCTACGTGGACTGTTACGCGCTCGACAAGTATGGGCAGCGTCGTTTCAACCATGTGTTCCTGAGTCGCCCCAAGGGTTGTGACAAGTCCGGCAAGGGTGGCCGTCTGGGTTTGTTCGAGGCTTTGGCCCATGCCGTTTCGCCGGTTGGGCGAAGGGCGGGGAAACCTACACGTTCCTCGGCCAGACTTACGAGTATCTGCCGGGCGAGCCTATGGGCCGTCCCGTGCAGGGCCCGAACGTGGTGTGCATCGCCACCGCCGAAGAACAGACGGATAACGTTTATCAGGTGATGAAGTACAACTGCGAGAACGGGCCTTTGAGCCAGTTGCGCGGTTATGGTCTTGATGTCGGTGAAACCCGTATCCTGCTGCCGGAGGGTGGTTCGATCAAGCCCGGTGCCACCGGTTCTTCCACGCATGACGGCGGCAAGCAGACGTTCATCATCGCCGACGAATCCCACTTGTACAACGTTCCCCGGTTGAAGGCCACGTATCATACGCTGAAACGTAATCTCTCGAAGCGTATGGGCGACGCCGAACCGTGGGTGTTGGAAACCACGACCATGTACCGTCCCGGCGAGAACAGTATCGCCGAGGAGACCTACAAGCACGCTCAGGATATTCGAGAGGGTCGCATCAAGGACCCGAAGCTGCTGTTCGACCACAGGTATTCGCCTTTGAACATCGAGGACCTGGGTGATGCGGGCAAACTGAAGCATGGCCTGTATGAGGCGTATGGTTCCGCCGCGAAGTCAAGGGACGGCAAGGACCATATCATTCTCGCTGACGGCAGCATCGTGCCGGTCAACGACGAGGGTGTGAGCGATGACGGGTATTCGCTTCGCTCCCCCGGCGTGGAGCCGGGCCCGTCGAAGGACGGCTGGGTTGATATTCGCGGCCCTATCGCGGATATCCTCGACCCGGCTTCCGATGTGGGCGATTCGATTCGCTACTACCTGAACAGTCTCACGAGCGTTTCCGACGCTTGGCTGTCCGAATCCCTGTTGAAAAGCCATCTCGCGGGCATCGCATTGTATGCGGGCGTTCCCGAGGGCACCGACTTGGACGAGGCAGCGCCTTGGAAGGACATTATTTCGGACGAGGACGAGATAACGCTTGGCTTCGACGGTTCGCTTTCCGATGATGCGACCGCCTTGGTCGGCTGCCGTGTCAGGGACGGCCTGTTGTTCCTTATCAAACTGGAACAGAAGCCCGAAGGCCCCGAGGCCGCTGACTGGCAGGTCGATGTGGAGGCGTTCGACCGCAAGGTTCGCTGGATGCTGGACAACTACAACGTTGTCGGCTTCTTCGCGGATGTCCACGGCTGGCGTGACCTCATTATCGGCTGGGAAACCGACTACTCGTATCTCGACCTTGTGGGCCAGCGCAACAACGGCGACCCGATCATGTTCCACACGAACAATTGGGAGTCGGACATGAAGCAGGCGTATGTGGACATGCATACCGCGTTCTGCCGTGAATGGACGGCGTGCGATGACGAGGACAATCCCGTCATCGGTGATGTCGCACTGTTGGCCGACCCGAGGCTTCTCGCGCATTTCAGAAACGCGCGAAGGAAGAACCTGCGCAGGACGAACGCCGATGGCTCCACTCAGTACCTCGTGTACAAGGAGACGCCGAACAGTCCGTTGAAGATAGACGCCTGCATCGCAGGCGTCCTCGCATATACGGCGCGTACCCGTTATCTGGAACAGGCCAGTTCCCGTGCGCCGAGGTGCGCACCCACGTTACCCGAGTGACTTATTAGAAGGACGGTGAGATATGGCCGTGCAGTTGGAGTCGTTGGTTCCCGATGATGTCGAACCGGGAGGCGACGGCGTGGTGCTTACCCGGTTGGCGAACCGGCTGGTGAACGTATCCCCATGCTGTGCCGGTTGAAAACGTTCTACGACGGCAAGGAGACCGTACCCACGAAGGCGGTCCCCCGCAACATGGATGTGACCAGTTCGGACATCTACCGCAGGTTCGTGGACATCTGCCGATGAACTTGGCGAGCACGATAGCGAACGCGGTCATCACCTCGGAGAAGCCCACCGGCTTCCGTCTGGTGTCGGACAAGGCGATACGTTCCACCGCCGCAGACGACATGTGGCAGAAGTCGGGCATGAACCTGAAATCGTTGAACATGCTGCGTGACGCATCGATTACGGTGCCGCCTATGCGCAGGCGTGGTCGACGCTAACCCGGCCTACATTTCGAGGCTCAGCCCTTGGGATACCGTCGTTTCCGACGATAAGAGCGCGGCCATCGTCTACTCGTATGACGCGGATGAAGGCACCGAGAACATCGCCTTGTACCGTCTGGTCCGTGACGATAAGGGCAATGTGACCGACGTGTATGGTCGTGTCGCCAGACGTGAGGTGGAGTCGCGGACGCTGCCGACCGACAGTCCCGACTATGAGGATGCCGTGTATGAGCTGGCGAACGATGATTCCAAGAAGAAACCGTCGTTGCCGCCTTGTTCGAGTGGGTGGGCGCGGCCAGTTCCGATGGTCTTGATTTCGCCCGTGACTGCGGTTGCCTGCCTATCGTCCAGTTGAAGACCGCGACCGGTCGAGGCCAGTTCGAGCCTCATCTTCCGGCGTTGAGCGCCATCGACCAGCAGCGTTTCCAACGTTTCTGCATTCAGGAGATGCAGGCGTTCAAACAGCGTTGGGTGTCCGGCGACCTTCCCGAGTATTACACGAAGCAGGACCCGGCCGTGAAGGCCAATCGTGCGCGTGCCGGCGAGAAGATCGATTACTCGTCCTTGTTCGAGCTTGGTCCCGCCGCCTTGTGGCTGATGCCGAAGGACGCGAAGATGGGTGAAAGCTCCGTGACGGACATCACGCCGATCGTCTCCGCCGCGAACACGGACATCAAACAGTTGGCCGGCGCGTCCGGCACCCCGTTGTCGATTCTCAGCCCTGATGTTTCCGGCAGCGCGGAGGGGGCGAAGCTCACCACCCGCATGTTGAGGCTCAAGGTGCAGGACATGAACGAGCGTGCCAATGATGCGTTCGTGCTGCTGCTTCGCATGGCGTTGGTCGCAAGCGGCCAGCAGTCCGCCGCCGACGAACGTTTCGAGACGATGTGGCAGCCGGTCGAAACTCCCACCGATTTGGAACAGGCGCAAGCCGCCAACTATGTGAAGGGACTGCTGCCGGTCAAGACCATCATGCGACGGTTCCTGAACATGAGCGAGATGGATATAGCCGAAGCCATGCAGGACTTGCAGGACACGGCTTTCGCCACCGCTCTGAGTCAGGAGAACACTTTGGTCGAAGGCAAGACCTCACAGCAGTCGGCTCCCATCTTGCAGGACACGTTGGATTCGACATCGACCATCCCTGACCTGAACGACGTTCTGGGCGACGAGATGTTGGACTCCACCAATGAGGTGACGTGATGGCCGACATGACACAGGCGCTGACCGTCATGGAACGGCAGCGTCAGGCGCTGGTCGACGCCTACGTGCAGCGTGCGTGGAACATGTGGAAGTCGCTCGACCCCGCCGACTGGTGGAACGACGCGATAACACAGGGCGTGTCCGCGTGGATAACACAGAACCAGATCGCGTTCATCAAAGCCATGCGTCATCTGGCGTCTCCTATGCGGACGTGATGCTCGGCATGGTGAACGTGCCTTCGGATGGTCAGATTCCCGAATACATCGTCACAAGGGACAACACCGACCCGTGGGCGGTGAGCGTGCGTCCTGCCGACGCCTATCGGAGCATGGCCGTAAGGGACCCGTCGATACGCCCGCTGGCATGGGACAATCTGGACGATTACGTGCAGAAGGCCGTCGATGATTGGCTTGACGCCGCCGTGAAACGGTTGACGGACAATGCGAACACCGATGGTCAGATAGCCATGAACAGTGCGGCCACGCAACGATTCCACGGTTCCGGCGTCAGAAAATACCGTAGGGTCATACACCCCGAGCTTTCCAAGACCGGCACGTGCGGCCTGTGCGCCGTCGCGGCCACGAACGTGTTTTCCACGGCCGACCTTCTGCCCATGCACAACAACTGCAAATGCACCGTCGCCCCGATCACCGCGAACAATGACCCCGGTCTGAAACTCAACCGGGAGGATTTGGACGCCATCTACAGGAAGGCTGGCAGCACGTCAGCCGCCGACCTGAAAAGCGTGCGCGTCATCATGGAATCGCATAGCGAGATCGGGCCGATTCTCACGCAGTCCCAGTGGCGGCGTGAATACGATGACGGCACTCCCGCGCCGGAATGGCATATTCCCGACCTGAAGATGACGCGCACCGCGTTGCAGCGCATGTATGCGAGGGCTATGGAGTTTCAACAGCATTATCAGAAAGTGCTGGATACGGGCGAGGAAGACGATTTTCCATTTGAGGGTCGAAAGTACAGCTTCCGGCCTCGGTGCATTTAAGACAAGCCATGTCCTATCAGAGGGCATGGCTCCAATACCTGCGGTCGACCCTCGTTTGGCCGCGTGAATGAAAGGGGCGGGCGGATGCCTACCAAGGAAGAACAGAACACTGCCGAAACCGAAACGGTTCAGCAGTCTCAGCCTGAAACGGGCGCGGCAGAAACGACCGCCGACATTCAGGAAAACAATGAAAACGTCAAGCCGGAGGAAAACCCCGGTGACAACGAGCTCGCCAAGTGGAAGGCGATGAGCCGTAAGAACGAGAAGCAGGCCGAAGCGAACCTCAAGCAGGTGCAGCAGGTTCAGGCCGAGCTTGCCCAGGTGCGTGCCGACAACGCGCGTCTGATTGCGAAGAGCACGTATCCGCAGGTCACTGACAAGGTGTTTGAAGCCCTGTACAAGGGTGATGGCACGCCGGAGGATATCGCGGACTTCGCCAAGTCCTATGCGGAGCTCAACCCCATCCAACCGGTTCGCCGTTGGGCGTTCAGCCGAACGGCCGCGTTCAGGTGCCGGAAGCCGAGGCTCTTCGCAGCGTGGGCCGAAAGGCCGAGAACCCCGAAGGCGAGTTCAATCCGAAACCAAAGCGCGGCGACGCCTACAAGCGTGCGATGGACCGTCAGAACGCCCGCCGCCGCAACCATAACAAGCAAACCAAATGAAAGGAGCCATACTCATGGCGCTTCCTATTGAATGGTGCATGGTACCGGCCTGACCACCGTTGAGGAAAACAACGAGTGGCGTTTTGGCGAACAGTCGGGCGGCGTGGTCTCCGTGACCATCGTCCCCGAACTGTTCAACGTCGATGACGAGACTCTGCGCAACAAGTACCTGACCGGGGTCAGCCCGACAGCCACGACCATCTACATCCGTTCCGGTATTCCGCTCGCCAAGATCACGAGCGGCACCAACAAGGGCGCTTACGGCCCGTATGACCCGCAGGCTACCGATGGCCGTCAGACCGCCATCGCCGGCCTGTTGGAGTCCGCCGTCGCCGTGAACGTCACCTATTCCGGCTGGCAGGTCGATGACACCTATGTGGGCCTTCGCTACCGTGGCGACATTATCAAGAGCAAGCTGCCGGTCGTTCCCGCCGACGAGGCCAAGTGGGGCGGCTGCTTCTACGATGTCGAGGATGATGCTGTCACCGCATTGTCCGGTTCAGCTGGCGCTGCCGGTTCCGCTGGTGTGGGCGTGAAGTCCATCACCTTGACCAAGAACACCTCTGGTGCCATCACCGGTGGCACTTGGGTCGGCACCGACAACAAGTCGAACACCATCACCATCGCCTGACACCCCGTCTAAACCGATTCTTTGAAACCCGCCCCTCGTGGCGGGTTTTCTCATATCTGAAAGGAAATATCCAATGGCATTGGACAAGGAAATCTTCCCGCCGAGCGAAGCCACCGAGGTTGCGCAGGCGGGCTTCGATTACGTGAACGGCATTCTCCCGTTCTCCACCATGTTCCCCATCCAGTCCAATGACGGCGAATGGACTGTCTCTTGGACGCCGAATCTGCCGACGCTCTCCACGAACGCCATGCAGCGTCGTGCGCTGGACGCCGAGATCGGCCACACTTCGATGGTCGAACAGTCCGCCGAACAGCATACGGGCCTTCTGCCCCTGTCCGGCATGGACCACATCACCGAACGTGATATGGCCAAGCACGCGAACGACAAGCAGTTCATCCACGACAAGGCCGAAGCCAAGACCACGCATCTGGCCAGACCGCCGCCGTGACCCTTGAACTTGAGTCCATCTCCGCGATGATGGATGGCAAGATCACCATCAACGAGAACGGCGCGAACGTTGTCTACTCGTTCGGCCGTCCGGCCAAGCAGCATAATCAGACTCCGACCACTCTCTGGTCCCAGGCTACTTCCGACCCGATCGCGGACGTTCAGGGTTGGATTGAGGTCATGCGCAAGAACAAGGGCCGTACACCGCACGCCGCGTTCACCACGTCGAAGGTCATCGACGCATTGCGCGTCAACGAACAGTTCCGTCAGGAAGTGTCCGGCATGGACTTGGCTCATTCCAAGCCACGACTGTCCCGCGACCAGGTGCTGGGCGTTCTCGCCAGCCAGCTTCAGCTGAACGACGTGCGTATGCTCGACCTCGAATACGAGAACCTTGAACTGGACGGCGGCTTCAAGATGGACGTGGACACCACCACGCTCATCCCCGATGCCACGTTCGTCATGCTTCCCTCGTTCAACGACCCGACCCTTGGCTTCACCGCTTCCGGCCCGACCGCCGAAGCCCAAAACTCCGAGTATGAGATCAGCAAGAGCGTCAACGACGGTCTTGTCGCCGCCATGCTCTCCCATCAGGCTCCGGCCAACTACGACCTGTGGGTGAACGGCACCGCGTTGCCGGTGTTGCAGGACGCCGTATCGACCTTCAAGGCGAATGTTCTGTAGCCTGTAGGAGGTTCCCGTGTCCAGCAGCATCGCGTCCGGTATCGACTGGAAGAAGTACATGCAGTTGGAGTTGGTCGATGACAAGCGTCTCGCCGACCGGTATTCGAACGAGTGGATCACCCACAAGTGCCGTATCGCGGCGAACATGGCGCTGTCATGCAGCCCGGACGTGGAGCCGCGCCTGAACAACGGCTATCTGGATGAGGAGACGTTCGCCTATGTCATCTGCCAGATGGTCATTCGCGTGATGCGCTGGACCGATCTGAAGTCGGAGACGAACGGCTCCTACACGTATGAGAATCGCAGTCCGCAGGACAATCCGCCATCCTATGACGCTTCCCCGAACCTGTACGTGAGCAAAAGCGAAAAGCAGATGCTTCTCGGCCACGAGGAGGGGAACGGGCCGATAGGAACGGTGTTCGTCGGCGTCAACAGAATCTGGGGGCTTTGATGGAGAGCGAAACGCTTGACACAGGGCATCTCTTCGATGATGTCGATGCGACGAGATAGGCGGCGGCCATCTGTTCGACGGGCACGATGAAGTCAGTAAGCAGGTTCCTGACGATCTGCTTCATCGTGAGTGATCGTCTATGAGGGCATGGCCCCGTGGGTGACGTGTCATGGGAGCACGACCGTTCCGAAGTATTTGGATGCGGATGGTAGGTTCTTGACCCAGCCACGGTTTCCGATGTGGTTCGTGCGAGTGGTTTCGTGCCGTCCATCACCAGTGGCGGCGTCCTGTACACGGCTGATGTCCACAAGGTTTACTGTTGCGTGGTCGGACGCACCCAGAAGAACAGTGTCATGAGTGAGAACTGGGCGCAGGATACGACTCCGCAGAAGTTCGGCGGCAATCGCGAGATGAATCAGGTGAAGGTTCTCGCGCCGGAATGGCATGGTGACTTCTACTCACGGTTCTGGCTCGACGGCTCATGCTATGAGGTTGACGGTTCGCCGGTCTTTCTTCCTCATTCGTCCGATACGGCTAGGCATTACGAGTTTCCGGCTCGCCGCGTGTATGCGGCCGAGTTGCTCATAACAAGGTGAGTCCGCCTGTTCCACCGAAGGGGGCTGAAACATGGGGTATGTGAGGCTTCGTCCTGATTTGAATGCGAGGGTCGCGGAAACGTTCGGCGGTAAGGCCACCCGCCCCCACGCTTTGAAGGTTCAGGCCCGTGCGAAGGCGTTGGCCGACATGCGGGCGAAGCATTCGAGCGTCGCTGACCGTATCAACATCGACGTTCACGCTCACGGCTTGCATACGAGCGTGGTCATGAGCGTGACCGGGCGTGACGGCTCGCAGATCGCATCCTATTTGGAGTATGGGTATTTCAATCTGCGTGCGCAACGTCATATGCCGGGCATGTATGTGATGAGCGAGGCCAAGTATGGCTGATCTGAGCGTGCGTGCCCCGTTGGATGCCGAGGGGCTGGTCGATGCGCTGTTCAAGCGTGTCGACTTCCGTAAGGCCGGTTTTGATAACGTCGTGGTGTTGCCGCGTGCCATCGCGGATACGGATTCGTATGCGTTGGACCATGACGTGGTGATCTGGCATTGCGGCGCTCCGGTCCAGCCGGATTGGAATGTGAAGGCGTGGGTTTGGCGGTTCGCGTTGTCGCTGACCGTGGTGAACCGTGATCCTGACATCAGTTCCAGCCTGTGTTCGTTCCTGCACGAGACGATTTCACGTTGGCCTTATGGCGAGCTACCGAGTTTGGCCGTGTGGGTGCGATTCCTGACAATCCCGCGTTTGAGCAGGTCGCCATTGGTGACGTGGTGACTACGAAGACCGCTGTCGTGCGTTCCTGCACGAAGCTGGTGCAGGCGGGTTCCGTCCGCTGATTTTCCCAATAATTCAAAGATTCTGATTTTAAAGCCCTGTCCGCTTGCGGATGGGGCTTTCTTGTTAAGGAGGGCCATTCATATGGCTATCAATGATAAATCCGTGTTTACCAGTGTTCGCGGTGCAGCGTTTCTTGCCAATGCCAATATTGCTTTGCCGAGTCTGAAACTGTTTGGTTTGGAGGTGGCGACCGTTGGCGCGACCACCCAGAAGTATACGAACATGGGTCATTTGAGCGCGTCCGACCTGCCGTCTTTCGAGACGAGCGGCGGCGACGCGACAACCAAGGATACTTGGAACAAGAGCAAGTTCCGCACCACTTACGATTCCGTCACCGGCAAGGTCACGATTTCCAGCATCCAAGGCGACAAGGAAATGTTCAAACTGATGTTCGACGCTGCCGAAATCACCGGTGGCGGCACCGCAGTCGCCTTGGATAAGGTCGAGCAGCCGAAGGCGCTGTTCATCTACGTCGAGGACACGAACACCGGTGAGAAGTTCGGCATTTGGATTCCGAACCTAAGCCTCGCCTATAGTGAGCTTCCGTCCTTGGCTCAGGATGATTTCAACACGTTCAAGCTGGAAGGCAACATCATGACTTCCACTGTTCTTCCGAGGACCAAGAGCGGCAAGGCTTCCAGCATCGCTTTCTATGATCCTGACGATTTCGACCATGCTGCTGCGTGAGTCTGAGGGTTTTTGATTCTTCCCCTGACGGGTGTTCTTCTCCTGTCTGTCGCCCATCAGGGGATTTTCTTTTTTACCGCAGACGGGTGTTGGCTTTTTCACAGATTGGAGTTTTGTATGGCTGAAACGATGTTGAAGAGAATGTTTTTCCGACTGATTGGGATGGTCTGGCCGGTTACGATGATGTGATGGCCGGATTGCCGGAAATGGTGCAGGCGGAATCTTTCTCGCCGTCTCAGACCGCGTTGTTCGCCGTGGTCGAACGTCGTTTGAACGAGCGTCTGCTTGTCATGCGTGACGGTGGCGTGTTTGGCGGCAAGGCGAAGAAAACCGTGTCGGATGATGCGGTTGCCGTTGCCATGGCCGAATACGTGGAGATCGCTGACCCTTTCTACAAGGGGCTTGCCGTTGATGCTGACGCTTACGCGGAGTGGACGAAGGGTCGTGGCCTGTTTGACCTGTTGAACATGTTCGCAGCACTCACACGCTTCTATGTGGAGCGTTTGGGAAAATCAAGCGCCTCGAAAAAGCAGTCTCGGACTGTCGAGTAGGGGTTGTCTCCGATTTTCGTCGTTTCTACCGGCTGAATCTTCCGGCTGACGTTCATGCGTATGATCCGAATTTTCTTTGCGACTTGTTGGATGGTTTGGAGGCCATTCCCGATTCGCAGTGGCGTGCGTGGCTGTTGGAGCATGATGGTGCCGGTGGCGGTTCCGGCAGTTCCGAACGATTGCAGTTGGAGTGGCTTGGTTTCGGCCAGTCCGAAATGCTGTTGCTGCAATTGCAGAACACGTTGGATTCGTTGCGTTCGCTGGCTGTTTCTCATTGGAGTGGGAAGAAGGTTGGCTTTGAGCCGATTCTTCGCCCGGTGTTGATGCCGTGTCTCGTGATGTCAATCGTGTGGATGGTTCGCATGTGACGAGTCTGGCTGACTATATGGCTCGGGTTCGTAGTTGCTTCGGCGGCTGATTCTGCCGGTTTTTTGTTTTTGCCCATGTTTCCGAGGGGTTTTTCCTCTTTCTTCCCCTTGGATTCGTGGGTGTTTCTTTTAGGAGTGTGTGCGTATGGAGCGTCCTGCTTTTTCCGCTGGCGAGGTTGGCATTGATGTCGTTCCTCTTACCGACCGGTTTTTCGCCGAACTCAAGGCGAAGCTGCATGATCTTCGTGATCTGACGGTTCCGGTTGAGTTCGACCCGGATGACATGGCCGCTTCGCGCACGTATGAGAAGTGGAATGGGCGTGACGCTCATGTCAATGTCTCGTATGACGTTGACATGTCCGGCTTGCGTGAACTGTCGAAGCAGGATGAACTGCTGCGCAAACGGTATGAGAAGCCCGTCAAACCGGTTTTCGACGGCAGTGGTGTCGTCAAGGGTCTGGATATGGCGATCGGCCGTGTCGAACAGTTGCGTAAGGTTCAGAAGAACGTCGGCGACGTGTTCACTGAGAATCTTGGCGTGTTCGGGAAGACGGAGACGAGCCGGTTGAAGGAGCAGATGCTTCTTCTTGACCGGTCCGAAGAGAGGACGCGCAGGATTCGCGCCGACCGTGACGAACTTGTTTCGATGCGTGGCGACGAATGGAACCAGCTGAACAGGCAGATTCTTGGCAACATGAGCACGTTGGACGCTTTGCAGAAGCGTTACGACGAGTTGGGTTCCGAGATTTCCAAGGTTGCTTTGTACCGTGATTCGCTTCGTGGCGGTGGACGCCGCGATGAGGCGAAGGCGCAGACCGTCAGACTTCGTGAGCTTCGAACCGAATACCGTGCGACCGCACGCAACATGCGCGAGGTCACGAACGAGACGAACAGGCTTGCCAGACAGCAGGACAGGTTGAAGTCCGATAGTGTGGCGAAGTGGATTCACGATTTGGACAAGCAGCTTGTCGAATTGGATTCGCATACGAAGTCCGTGCGTGACACGTTCGATAGCGTGGCCCGTAGCGGTTTCGTCAAATCCTCCGACATGGGCAAGACGAACGTTCTTTCCGGCGTGAGCTTTTTCGGCAAGGACTTGAACCGTCAGCTCAATGCTGAACGTGCCGCGCGCAGGGAGCAGGAGCGGCTGAACGATTCGTGGCGTGATGGTGCCGAATGGCAGGGAACCTGTTTGGAGGGCGCAGCACGGTATGCGCGGAACCTGAAGACCGCCTCCAACGTGATGAACACGTACGGCAAGGACGTGAAAGAGGCGAACCGTCTGCTTGACGAGCAGGAACAACGGCTGACCGGCTTGCAGAATGCCTTACGCGGCGTGAACAAGTACGGCAGGTATTCGGAAGTCAACAAGCAGTTGAACGACCAGCTCGCCGCCGTCAACAGGCTCCGCAAGCAGATCGAATCCAATCCGATCAAGACGAGACTCGTGTTGGATGATAGTCGGTTCAACCGCAAGTATGCGAACATCACACATCAGGTAGGCGAGTTGACGAAGAAGCTCGAACGTGAGAACGAGCTTAGGATTCGTGTTGATTTCTGGACCGACACGGCTGATGCGCTTGAAGAGCGTCTGCGTAGGCTTCAGCAGGGGCGTATCCGTATTCCTGCGGATATCGTCGTTGACAATGAGAATCTGATTGAGCGTGCCCGGCAGGTCGCCGAAGAGGTGAGACGCAACCCGGATCGCAAGGTCGAGCTTGAGGCCGATCTTGATCTGGATATGAAGCGTGCCGAGGAGCGTATCAAGGATTTCCAGAAGGCCAATGACACGTTCAACATGGACGTGGACTTGGAGACTGCCGCCGCACGCGCCCATCTCGCTTACTTCACGAGACCGCGCACGGTTGATATTTTCGCGGAGTTCAAGGGCACTGATCTCGGCAAGATCATGAGCGGCATGACCGCTGGCGCTACTGGTGTCCGTGGCGTGCAGAACGAGTGGCAGAAGCTCGTTAACGTGTTCGACAAATTCGATGAGGTCGTGCCGAAGTGGAGTCTGCTGGGCGCGGTGTTCGCGTCTGCTGGCGCTGGTGCGTTGAACCTGTCCCGCACGGCTGGCAGTGCCGGCGCTTCTCTGGTGATGATGAGCAAGGCGGCTCTGGCCGCTCCGGGCGCACTGTTGGGTGTGACCGCTGCTTTCGGCGCTGGATATTCCGCCGTGAAGAATTACGCGGATTATATCGACGTGTCCACTACGAAGTTGGGCGGCTTGCAGAAGAAACTGTCGGATTCGTTCTGGACGGAAGCCAAGCAGCCGGTCATCGACATGATGGACGCTTTGGGCGGCAACGGGTTCGTTGACGGTATGGAGAAGGTTTCCTCCGCCGAAGGCAAGATAGCCGCGAACGCCGCGAAGATAGTCGCCCAAGGCGAATACGTGTCCCGTATCAATTCGATTCTCGGCAATGCGGTCAAGGGCGTGAACGCGCTTGACCCTGGCGTCCAGGCTGTCACCGCTTCCGTTGTGAGGCTTGGCGACAGCACCAGCTCGTATCTGCCGCGCATGGCCAACTATGTGAGCCGCAACGCCACGCTGATGGCGCAGTGGGTCGATGAGGCGGAGCGTACCGGCAAGGTCACTCAGCCATGGAGAAGGCCATCGAGCAGGGTGGCTATCTCATGTCCAGCGTCAAGTCCCTCGGTGGTATCCTCAAGGGCACGTTCGGCACGTTGGCCGAGGGCGAGAACGGTATCGAGAAGTTCTCCGACGCTCTGAGCCGTGCTGACAGGGCCGTGAACGGCGTGAAGTTCCAAGCCACGTTGGCCGCGTGGGCTGACGGGGCGAAGACCGCTTCGGGCAAGTTCCATGATTCGTTCCGTGAGATTGGCGACGCGGCTTATGAGCTGCGGGACACGACGAAGCAGGCGTTCATTGACGCAGGCTCCATGGTGTCCACCGGCATTGGTTCCATCAGCAGTCTTGTCGGCAAGTCGAAGCATGGCATCGCTGACTTCAGCAATGGCGTGTCAGATGGATTCCAGAAGATGTTCCGTGCCGTTGATTCCGCCTCTCCGATGTTCGACAGTCTGCTGTCGATGGTCGGCGAATTGTCCGACACGTTCGGTGGAACGTTAGGGAACACGTTGAAGTCGTCGGCTCCGACGATCAAGGTGTTGGCCGATGGCGCTTCCGCCATGGCCCAGGCGTTCGGCAAGCTGCCTGCGCCCGTTCAGGCGATGGTCGGCATGTATGCGACGTTCGGCAAGGCCGGCATCAGCGCTTACAATTCGTTGAAGCGTGGCATGTTGCAGAACATCGAATCCACGTTGCAGTATCGGAAGACTTTGAGCCAGTTGGGCATCACCTCGCAGGAGACTGCGATCAGTATGAGCGAGCTGGTTCGGGCTATGGCTCGTTTGAAGTCCGGTCAGACTGCTGGCGTGCTGACCGGTGAGGTTTCCGAAATTCGCCGGATGGGTGTCGCTGCCGACGAGACCACTGCGAAGCTGAATCGCATGAATCGTGCGCAGGCTGGCGGTTCCGCCGTCGCTGGTGTTGCCGCTGGCGCTGGTTCCACGGGCTTGGTTCATGGTATCGGCGAGGCGGCTGAGGGAGCCACCCGCAAGACTGGTTTGCTGAAGACTGCCTTGAGTGGCGTGGTCGATTTCCTTGGCGGGCCTGTCGGCATCGCCATCGGCGGCGCGACCACGGCATTGAGTCTGGCGGGCAGTGCGATCAGCTCGTACAATGATGCCGTCGCGCACACGCAGACGGTGAACCAGACCGTCGCCGACTCGTTCAAGAACGTTCAAAGCGGTGCGGAGAACGCCTCCACGGCTGTTTCCAAAGCAAGAAGACCGTTTCTAAGAATTGGACCGACAAGGATTACGGTTGGAAGCTCCCTGGTGGCAACGCCATCGAGAAGGGGCTTAGCAGTATTCAGAAGTCGATAAGCCCGTTCAAGAACGCCTCCGATGCAGCCGATACTCTTGGCATCAGCGTCAAACAATTGAATTCCGCCGCGACCGGAACGAACGACGCCTATGACAAGATGCATAAGAAGCTTGAGGACATCAAGAACGACCAGCAGTGGTCATGGGCGCGAATGGTCAGATGGTGAACGTCAACGAGCAGCAGACCGAGGCCGCCGAACGGCTGCTTGGCGTGCTTGAAGACTCCCATACCGAATGGGTGAAGGGCATGAAGGTGGCGTCTGATTGGGTCGCAGCGCCGATAGCGTCGCCGACGTTCGGCGTTGGCCGCCGACAAGCTCAACCTGCTGTCCGAATCCCTCGCAGCCAACAACTACGAACTGGACGGCAACAGCAAAAACGCCCAGGCCAACCGCAAGATGATGGCCGATTACGCGAACAGCGCTTTACTGGCCGCGAAGAACATCATCTACGCGGGCAATGGCAGCGCCGAAGCGAACCAGAAAGCCAAGAACGCCGTCTATTCCGCACGTCAGGAAATCATTCAGATGGCCGAACAGTGCGGCATGTCAGCCGAGGCCGCTGCTGGGCTTGCCGACCAGATGGGTCTTATTCCCGATAACGTGTCCACGAAGTTCGATCTGACGAATATGGATTCGGTGAAGGCTCAGGTTCAGGATTATATCGACCAGCTTGAGTTGACCAAAGGTCAGAAGGAAATCATTCTTGATCTCGTCCAGAAGGGTGATATAACGAGTTTCGACCAGTTGGTCGGTGCCGTGAAGGCGCTTATGGGTGGTGCGAGCGAGAAGGATTTGGTCATTCTTCTTGACGCTCAGGATAACGCTTCGGATAAGATCAAGGATGCTACGGCTTTAGCTAAGGGTTTTGGCCTGACGAAGCTGAGATCGATATTCTCGCCAAGGATGAGGCTGGCCCGAAGTTGGATGCCGTCAAGCAGAAGCTTCGTGACAGCGGGCTGACCGACGCTCAGATTCAGATTCTCATCGACGCTTTGGACAAAGCCAGCGACAAGATGGACAAGACCAATTCCAAGAAGAATCAGACCGCCAAAGGCGTGAGTTTCAGAATCGACGCCACTGATGATGACGCCAGCGTGAAATTGGCGAAATATCAGGGGCTTAACGGTTCCACGCTTGCGACCGCGCACACGTTTGTGATTGGCGATGATTCGAGCGCCCGGAACGCTTTCGACAATACGAGAGCGTATGACGGTGTGACGTTGGCTCAGCCGTGGGGTCGCGTGTTGGGCGACAACAGTGTGGCACGTGCCGCGTTCGCTGCCATTCAGGCGTTCAACGGTGTGACCATAGCAAGCCCGTGGGGTCGTGTGCTGGGCGACAACAGTGGTGCGCATACGGCGTTCATGGAAACGAACGCATATGATGGTACGACGATTTCCCGCCCGTGGGGTCGTGTGCTGGGCGATGCTTCCGATGCCCAAAGCGTGTTCAGCTACATCAGCTCGTTGAATGGCTCCGTTATTGCCACCCGTTACGTGAATATCGTCACCCAAAATATCGACGGTGGTCGCACGAAAGTGGCTACCGGTGGCCGTATCAGCGGGCCGGGTACCGGCACGTCTGATTCCATCCCGGCGTGGCTGTCGAACGGCGAGCATGTTATTCGTGCCGCTGCGGCGAGCAAGCTTGACCGTACTGTCGGCCCGAATTTCCTGAACGTGTTGAATGCGACCGGCGATCTGGACAGGGCGGTGTCTCAGGCTCGCACGTCGTATGCGCGTTCCGCGCGTGACATGAGCCGTAACGCCTACGCTTCCGGCGGCAGGGTCCAGAGAATGTTGGATTCGGCCACGTCCGTCACGGTCAACATTCCTTCACGGGATGATCGCGAACTGGTGTCCGCCGTGAACGATCTGCGTCGTGAGGTTGCGGGCTTCCGTGACGGTATCGGCGGTGAGATCAGCCGTAACAGCAGTCCTTGGCCTAGCAAGCGTGATTTCGTCCGTGATGTATTGGAGGCCAGTCGTGGCAGGTGAGCTTGCGTATGTGAGTGGTTTGACCGGTGAACGGTTCGACGTGTCGGATTATGCGACGGTTGATTTCGAGGGCGCGTTGGAGTTGCGTGGCCGTGAATGGGATTATACGGTGCGTAACGGCGGGTTGACTGGTGTTTCGAGGAAACGTCGGGAGATTTCCGTTGACGTGCATTATGGTGATGCGGCTGCGTTCGACTCGTTCATGCGGACGGTTGACGCTGATCTGGCTGTTGGCAAGCCGGGACGGTTGGAGGCTGTGAATGGTGCGGGGAGGTTTGGACGCAATCGTGTTATGCGGTGAAGTCCGAAGCCTCCTCGCATCCGGATTCGTCCGACCCGGTGTGTGCGCTTTCGTTCGTCTTGTTGGATGGTGTGTGGTGTCATGATGCCGTTACCGTGTCGTATCATCTGTGTCCGAGTCTGCTGTGTCTGGCTTGGATTTGCCGACTGACATGGGTTATGATCTGGCTGTTTCGCGTCAGTCATGCATGGTGTCTAATCGTATGCGTGTTCCGATGCCGTTTCGTCTGGTCATATATGGGGCTGTGTCGAATCCGTCGTTGACGATTGGCGGGAACGTGTACCGGTTGAATGGTGATGTTCCGGCTGGCGCTTACGTGGTGGTTGACTCGTTGAGGAAGTCGATCATGCTGCATGATGCGGATGGTTCTTTGCGGAACGTGTTTTCGTGGGGTGTGCGAGGTTCCGGTTTGAATTGTGGACAGTATGTTTTCCAACCTGTTCCGGCTGGTTCGAGCGTGGTTGAGTTGGGTTCCGGTTTCGGTTTTGATCTGACGGTTGTCGAGGAGAATGGGGACCCGACTTGGTTGATCTGATTTGCGCTGACGAGAATGGCGTGCCGTTCCATGCGGTTTCGGATTGCGTGTTTGATTGCGCGTGGGGGTCTGGTGAGAATGATTTCGAGCTGACGTTGTATGACGGTACGGTGCTGCCTGACCGTGGTCTTGTCTATGTGGATGGGACCGAGGCTGGCGGCATCGTCGATCATATGAAGGATGAACTGTCGGACGGTGTGAGTGTCGTAACGTATTCCGGTCGGAGTTGGCATGGCATGTTGGCCGGTAAGGTGTTGCAGCCGGATTCGGGGCAGGATTATCTGAAGGTGTCCGGCCCTGTGAATCAGGTGTTGTCGAACCTGTTGGCCCGTATTGGCTTGGCTGACGTGTTCAAGGTTCGCGCGGATTCCACGAAAACGATTCCAACGTTCCGGTTCGACCGGTATTGCACTGCGTATGATGGCATCCGCAGGATGTTGGCCGCGAATGATCTGAAACTCATGTTTCAGGAGGTTGACGGCACTGTATGGATGTATGCCAAGCCGATTGTTGACCATAATGATACGGTTGATTCCGATCTGGTTGATTTTTCCATCACGAAGGATTACCGGCGTACCAACCATATGATCGGCTTGGGCAAGGGTGATTTGAGGAATCGTCTGGTCGTCCACTATTATGCGGATGGTTCCGGCAAGGTGTCCAATACGCGCACGTTCGGTGGTCGTGACGAAATCGCCGCAGTCTATGATTATTCGTCCGCCGAGAAGGACGAGTTGGACAAGCAGACGAAGAAGCAGTTGCAGGATTTGCAGGGCGCTGGCGCTGTCGATGTGACTGTGCATGACGGCTTGTCGCTTGATGTGGGCGATAGGGTTGCGGGCTGCGATCATGTCACTGGTCTGACGGTTACCGCCATCGTGTTGAAGAAGATCGTGAAACTGTCCGGCGGCTTGCTGTCCGTATCGTATGAGGTTGGCGACGCGGCTTCCTCGAAGACGGAATACTCGAATTACACGAGTTCCTCTTCGTCTTCGGGTTCGACTGGTGGTGGCGTGTCTTTGACGGCTGGCCGTGGCCTGTCGATTTCAGGCGGCACGATCAACGCGGAGGTCGCTTCCGAGGATTTGGATGCCGTCAGGCAGGTCGCCGATGCGGCGAACAGGACGGCTTCCGGTTTCGCGGCGCAGATCGGCAAGGCGAATCAGACCGCCGAGGACGCGAAGAACGTAGCCGATGCGGCCAAGAGCGTGGCCGACAGTGCGAAGTCAGGCATGATGACCGATGACGAGCGGTCGAAGCTCGCTTCGGTCGAACGGGGCGCGAACGCCTACACGCTGCCGAAGGCGTCCACGGACGTGTTGGGTGGCGTGAGGGTGGACGGTTCCTCGATCGTGAGCGTGGATGGTGTCATCAGCGCGCATGTCGGCGGCGGCGCTTCCGGGAGGGTCGTGTTCCCAATCGGATACGTGGTCCAGAACACGACCGGTGTCAACCCTTCCGTTGATTTCGGCGGCACGTGGAGGCAGTTGCCTTCGCTTGGTTGTTTTACGTTTGAAAGGATAGGCTAGTGAAATCTGACGGTTACTCGAAGTACGTGTGCGACAAGTGCGGCAAGACCGCTTATGTCGCCGCTGGTGACACTGAGGCGCGTGAATGGTTCACCGTGCGCCGCTATTCGGCTGGCAAGGCGACCCGCATCGCGGATGATGTGCCGCCTGACATCTATGAATTGTGTTCCCAATGCAATACGTCTTTCATGACGTTCATGCAGAAGGATGACGCTTCGTTTGAAGCATGGTTGAAGGAGGTCGGACAGTGACCATCGAACTGGTTGACGGCAAGGCCGGCACGGCTCATATTTCAAGCGAGGACAAGGCGATCATCCATCAGGCCAAGTTCTCGAAGTCCGACGTGGTGTTCGACTGGGGCGACGTGTTCAAATGCTCGATGAGTTCGTCCAACAGGGCGACGATCGGCGCCGGCTGCGCGTCGATACAGGGTTTGGACTGGCATATCACGGCGGCGGAATCGGTGACGATCTCCAACGGATCGCAGGGCATGAAACGCAATGACATCATTTGCGCACATTACCATCGCAACTCTTCCAGCGGTATCGAGAGTGTGGAATTGACCGTGTTGAAGGGCACGCCGAACGCGACTGCCGCCGCCGACCCGACCATTCCGTCAGGGAAGATATTGTCCGGCGCGGTTGACGCGTACATGCCGTTGTGGCGTATCCCGCTTGACGGCATCACGGTAGGCACGCCGGTACGCCTGTTCACGCCGAGGGGGGCTTTGTGGGATTCCGTAACCCAGACTCTTATCGCCAGCCAGTATGGCACGGTGACCGGCGTGAAGACCGGCCGTGTCGCTCAGATCAACGTGGATTGGAAGAGCGCGAACACCGCATCATGGGGTTCCGGCGTTTTCGGTACAATCCGCCTGGGTGGCGTCCTGTGGCAGACGTGCGTGCACGTGGAGTGGTCGTGATGGAGGCAGCCAACGAGAGTTCCTGCTGAAGACGGATGGAACGTTTGCCTACTCTAATCGTGGTAGCACCCAGAACGGCGACACTTTCACCACGACGATGACCTATATCGTTGCCTAAACCGTCGTCACCGGAAACGATACGCTGCCGACATGCCATACGTTCCCTGGAATGTTCACATCATACGATGTGCGGAAGAAAACCGTGTTCCCTTTGACGTACAGATAACGATCCTGCCCCTGACCTGAACCGGAATTGTCTGCGAACATGTTGAAGCCTTCACTGGCAGCCCGCACGTCCATGCTTGCCAAAGTCACTCCAGTCCACGCCTTACTAAAGAAAGGCCCTTTGTTGACCCACCGGCAGTAGACGGTCGCCAAACCATTGACGACGCATCCACTGATCGTGAATTCCGGGTCACTGGACAGTTTCGTGAAATGAATCGGGGTTACGGAAAGCTATTCGGTCGGCCATACGCCTTGCCACAGGTAATGGTGGCCGACGGTCAACGACCCGAACACGCTGATTCGCCCATCGGAATGAATCAGCATTGATGCAACGTCACCACAATGACTGACTGAAGTCATGATTGCGTCCAATGGTGGCCTGAATCCATTCGCAATGGTCTCATTAGCGGCCACATTGTAAAGATTCTCCACTGTGGAGTGTGGACTTGCGCTGACTGTCGCGATCACAAGCCCATTGCGTTTTTGCAATCGCAGGGTATTGCCAAAAAACGGGAAAGGCTGCCGTTCAAGGGTTACGGAATGCTATCAGCAGGTCAATATGAGTTTCTGCCATGCTTTCTGCATGTCCTTGAGGACGCTCAGATCAGGCTTGAGGTAATACCGTGCGGTGGTTTGGATGTCGGAATGCCCGAGCTGTCGTGCGACCACGCTGATGTCGGTTCCGGCCTTGATCGCCAACGTGCCGAACGTGTGGCGTAGGTTGCGTGGCGGCACGCATGGCAGGTTCATGCGCCTGCACCAACTGCGGTAGTGGTTCGCCACTTGGTTCGCGTTCAGACTGCCGACCAGTCGGCCGGTCTTCGTGCCGTGGCGTAGTTCCGCCAATCGTTTGACCGCGAACGTGGCAATGCGACGGTTCGTCGGCTCAGATCGGTCTTCGGTTCGGTGACCGTCTCATGGCCCGCCACCCACTGCACCGACCTTTTCACCGTGACCGTGCCGCGACGCAAATCCAAGTCGGCCCATTCCAAGCCGACCGACTCGCAGCGGCGCAATCCAGCGCACACGGACACCAATAGCCATGCTTCCAATGGATGCCCGTAGAAGCCTTTCAACAGTCTGCGTACTTCCGGAACGGACAGCACTTGCGGCTCGTAGTGCCGTAGTCGTGGCAGGCGTATCTCGCGTCTGGTCACGTCGTTGTCGGTCAAACCGCGTTTGAACGCGAGTCGCAGTATCGAGCGGAACACCGCGTAGGCTTTGCGTGCCGCTCCCGGCTTATCGAAGGAGTCCAACCATGATTCGATGTCCGCCATGCTGATCGAGTCCATGTCCCTTCCGCTCCATTGCGGGAGGATATGGCAGTTCAAGGCGCTTTCGTAGCTACTTTGGTGCATTCGCGGAGTTTCGCGCATGAGGGTTTCCAAACGGTGGTTGCGAATGTGTCGAAAAGCATTGGTTCCTTTCCAATTCCGTTGGATAATCCCACACATCGTCGTGTTGCCGTTGGGTGGGCGTGTGTGTGGGTTTTCCCATTGTTCCATATCCCTGTTTTCTAGGAGGATGTTTTGACTCAGATCAAATTCGATTTCGGCCATCCAAGCGCGGATGGCATAGCGGACTTGGCTGGCGAGAAGATTCATGTGGTGCCGACCGGCCGGTTCAGGAACGGCAGTCGTATCGTCGTACGCGACTCGTTCGAGGTGCGCCTAGACGAGCACGGCACCGCGACCGTCAACGTTCCGCCGACCGACAGCACGTTCGCGTATGAGGTGACTGTCGGAGAGAGTGAGGATACATGGCGTTTCGTCCGTTGCGTCCAGGTGCCGGATTCGACTTCGGTTTTGAATTTCTCCGATTTGGTCGAAGTCGATACTACCACGCTCACACCGGTGCAGACCGGTAATCCGTTGGCTGATATCGACCAGTCCGACGTCGATTGGGCCATCCAGTTCATTAACTCTTGATTTTTGGAGGTTTGTTTTGGCTAATCCCGATAAGTTTTTGCGTCTGCGTGATTACGCTCGTTTGGAGCGTGCGCAGAAGAATGGTGTCGTGGACGGCACCAAGTTCGCCTACGACAGTGCGAAACATGTCGTGTCGAATGTGCGCGAGTATTTCGACGCGCATCGTGATGGGCGCACGTATGGCGTGCGTTTCCCGCTCTATAGCTTCTCCAATTCGCCGGACGGCGTGAAGGTCGGCGACAATGCCGGTCTGACCGTCGTACCAAGCTCGAATTATCGTGCCGGACGTGACGACTACGCTGGTTTGAGCGCGTTCCGCGTGTTCGACGCTAACGTGGCCGTGTCCGATGATGGCACGCCGGTCGTGAAGGCCATCAAGGGTTTGGCCGGCAATTACGCGAAGGACGGGTCGAATGGCGACGTGTTCGTCATCACCACTCCCGGCTTCTACCGGTTCGAGTTCGACACGAACCATTGCACCATCTGGTATTCGGATACGCAGTACGACGGCTATTCACCGATGCCGGGCGCGTTGCTGCCGGACGGGTCTCTCCGCCCGTGCATGGCGTACGCGAAATACCCGCTGTCCAATTACGGCGGCAAGGCCGCGTCCGTCTCGGGTCAAATCATGCCACCATGAGCGAGCAAGGCTCCGTGGCCGTGCCAACCAGCAAGGGCAAGGGCTATAGCGGAAAGACCTCAGCCGACACGTTCTACATGCAGCTCATGCACATGCTCAAATACGCGACCAAGGACATCGAACGCCACTTGGGCGGCGACTTCAACGGTTCCGGTCAGGTCAACGTCAGCAGGGCCGAAACCAACGTGACCCGCGCGCTGGTCAAGGCCACTGACGCGGCAAGCATCGACCTCGGCTCCTACGTTTCCATCGGCACGGGCACCGACCGTGGAGACGATACGACCGGCGCGGCGGCGGCATACCGCAAGGTCATCTCCAAGACCGTCGTGGACGCGGCAACCACCGCGATCAACGTGTCCGGCGCGGCCTTCACGACCACGACCGCCATGCATGTCACCCAAATGCCGTACCTGACCGGTTCGACGGACGGCGTGCTCGGCAACGACGGCATCCCCGCGAGGACGTGTCCAAGACCCATCAGCCGATCAAGTTGCAGGGCATCGAACTGTTCGCCGGAGTCTACGAGACCGAGGGCGACATCATCCTGAAGAACGTGAAGGATTCGGACACTTCCGGCCATACCGAAGTGTGGAAAGTGTTCGACACCACCAAGCGAGCGGCACCGCCATCACCGCCGACTACGTGCATGTGGGCGACTATCCAGCCGTCAACGACAGGACCGACAACCAGTGGCAGTGGCAGACCGACTTCGTTGAGAAGCACGGCTTCCTGCTGCCCACCGGTGTCGGCGCGACAAGCGCCAGCGGTCTGACCGACGCTCTGATCATCAACGATCAGCGCTCCGGGACTGCACGAATTGCGGCGCGGTGGCGTTCTCTGGGACGGCTCGCACTGCGGGTTGTTCGACGCGAACGGCAGGAACGACCTCTCGAACGCGTGGTGGAACTGCGGCGGTCGCACATAAGGGTTAACCATTTCCGTCACGACTACCCTCCGCTTTCGGGGATATGCGAGAGGCAAGCCTCGGCCATGCCGAAAATCAAATCAAGCACGCGGCTGGTAGCACATTGCGAACGCCGCCAACATTCCCCCTATAGCTTTCATGAAAACATATTGCAAACACAGTCGCATCACCGAACCCGCGTTCGTGCGCGACTGCATCGAACGGTTCCTCAAAGGCAAACGCTCCCGCAGGGACGTGAACGACTTCCTCAGCCGCCATCCCGACTTGGATTCGCTTTCACGGCAGATAGCAGACGAGATAGGACGCGGCGAATACAGGTTCGCGCCCATCCGCTACTTCCGCCGTGTGGAACCGATCTCAGGCAAGATACGCATCATCGGACGCGAAAGCATCCGCCATCAGATCTACGATTACGTCTGCGGTACGGCGTTGATGCCATTATTCCGCGCGAAGGTCGGCAGATGGCAGACGGCGAGCATCCCCGGCAGGGGCATAGCCGACGCACGCCGGGCGATCAAACGATGGGTGCGCGAACCATCCAGCAAAGCGTTCGTGAAACTGGACGTGCGCAAATGCTATCCAAGCATCAGCCGTGAAGTGTTGAAACGCCTGCTCTCACGTGACGTAGGGGACAGGCGGCTGTTGGATTTGACGTTCCATCTCATCGACCAATACGCGGGCGATGATGGTTTGAACATCGGCTCCTATCTGAGCCAATGGCTCGCCAACTACTATCTGAGCTACGCCTACCACTATTGCGAACGGCATCTAAGCAAGGAGCGCGTGAACCGCAGGACAGGCGAAACCACCACCAGGCGACTCGTGACGCACATGCTGTTCTACATGGACGACATTCTCCTGGTCGCAGATCGAAGCGTGACCTGACCATCGCCGTCAAACGCATACGCGCCTACCTGCATGACACGCTCCGTCTCGAAATCCATCCGACATGGAACGTCAAGCACGTCGGCGTGGAGCCAATCGACATGGTGGGATTCACCTTCTACCAGACCATACCGGCGTCAGGGCGGGCATCTTCCTGCGCGCACGACGCTCATTCCGCCGATACGCGCGGAACCCTACGAGTCTTCGGCTCGCATACCGTTGCGCCAGCTACTACGGCTGGCTCAAAAACAGCGATTCCATCCAATACCGGCGTCGAAGCAACGTCGATCAAATCGTCCGCCGCGCCAGAAACACCGTCGCGGCAAGCCGAAAGAAAGGACAGCAAGATGATTCAAAACGTCTCTTCCGCAACCCCGTTGGAAAAGGTGGACTACCATCTCCGCGATGACGGACTGGCCGACATCCGTATCCGCCGCAACATCAGGACCGTCACCCATCAGGCGACCGACAGCAGCCGGAATACGTGGAGTACACGGCAGTCGAATCCTATCAGGTGCTCCCGTTGCTCGAACAGGAGGCCATCGAACAGGCGGATGCCCTGTTCGAAGGCGACGCCACCAGTTCCAAGCCGGTGCTCGACCGTGTGAGCGCATTGGAACAGGCAAGCCTGGACAACGCGCAACTGCTGGCCGACCTGATGGCAGGCGAGTACGGGGATACGACGGATTCCACCGATGCCAACGCCGACGGCAAGAACACCGCCGACGATTCCGCCGACAACAAGGATAAGGAGTGAAAACAATGGTTAGATTCAATCATGCCGCAGCGGTCCGCATGTACACCCGTCTGGTCAAGGCCGGACGCAAGACGCTGGACGAAGTGCCGGAGGAATACCGCGCGGAGGTGCGGCAGAACCTCCTCGACCCGTGGTTCTGACGTAAGAAGCATAGGTGAATCAGGAAGCAATCACCATCATCGTCGCCATCATCGGTTCCGGTGGTTTCGGAGCGCTCGTCCCATGGGTGCTCGACAGAATCGACAACAGGCGCGACCCGCTGCACGAGGGCGTTAAGGAGCTGCTGTTCTGCAAGCTCGAACTGCTGCACCAACAAATGGTGGACAACGGCGGCGTATGCACCGTCGAGACGAAACAGACCGCCGAACGCATATATCGCGCCTACCACGGTCTGGGAGGCAACGGCGTCGGCACCGAAATGCGCAACGACATCCTCGACGCGCACATACAGGAGGACAGGAATTGACGCACCTCATGATCGCAGGCGGCATATGGCTGCTACTGCTTGCCTTGTTGCTCGTCTTCAATCATGGCGCGCACAGGCATTGATTTTTCACGCAGGTTTTCAAAGCCATCCCATTCCGGGATGGCTTTTCTATTGCCCCTTGACTCGGGGCGGGAAGGAGAGGATATGGGAATCCTCAACAAAGGCAAGCCGAAACACGGACGCCTGCACCGGCGCGTGGGCGTGACGCTGACCGCGCTCGTCGCCGCGGTCTCCATGTTGTTCGCCCCGGCGGCGATGGCCGACATGCAGGGCGTGGACATGAGCAACTGGCAGTGCGGCGCGGACGTGTACAACATGCAGGCCGATTTTATCGTGGTCGGCACCACATGGGGCACCGGGCAAGTCAACAACAACTGCTTGGTGTCCGGCGTCAACACGGACGCCAACCGCATGATCGCCCAGGCACAAGCATCCGGCAAGAAATTCGGTTTGTATCACTACGCGATGGGCGGCAACCCCGAGGCGGAAGCCCAATTCTTCTACCGGAACACGTCGAACTATTGGCGTCACGGCATCGTGGCGTTGGATTGGGAGATGGACGACAATCCCGCATGGGGTAATTGGGATTGGGTGCGCCGCTTCATGGCCGAATGTGAGCGGCTTTCCGGTGGTGTGCGCCCGTTGCTGTACACCGGCCCGGTGGCCGGCACCATCCCGCAGGACATCCGCGACCGGTACGGCCTATGGATTGCACAATACGCGAACATGAGCCCGACCGGCTACCAGGCCAACCCGTGGATGATCGGCGCATACGGCGAGGCCATGCGACAGTACAGTGGCACCGGCGTGGTCAACACGTGGAGTCCCATCGACCTCAACATTTTCCGTGGCGAGGCATGGCAGTGGGATCTGTACGCCAACCCCACCGGCGACTCCACACCACCGGCCACACCGGCCGCGCCCGTGCAGCCGAACACTCCCCAGCCCACTCCCAGCACTGGAGGCATCAGCCACACCATGCAGTGGGGCGAGACCATCTGGGGACTCGCCGTAGCCTACAACGCATGGCCCCTGTCCGCATGGCACACGCCAAGCGGCGACATCAACCGCTACTACGTGGGCGACGTCGTAACCTACGGCGGCGGTTCCACCACGGCCGCGCCGTCCAACGGGGTCTCCAAGGTCCTCCAATGGGGCGACACCGTGTGGGATTTCGCCACCGCGCACGGTTACAGCGTCAGCCAATGCACCGTACCCTCCGGCAACATCAACGTCTACTATCCCGGTGACGTGGTGACCTGCCGCTAAAACCAACCGATGCCGCCATTACTCCCGATGGCGGCATCACCACTATTTTTTTGATCGGAGCAAAACATGACCGACAACACGCCGGACACCCAACTCGAAGAAATCACGGAAACCGGCACGCCCAATATTCCCGACCATACGGCCACGCCGTACACTCCCGTGTTCAATGACACGGTGCGCACCGTCATCTACGTGTCACGCTCGTCGCCTCGGTCATCGGACTCGGGTTCATGAGCTTCGGCTCCCCCGAAATCGGCGGTTTCATCAGTACCGCCGCAGGCATCATCGCCGCAGGATTCGGAGTCGCATACAACCCCGTACGCATGGCCGGCAAGTAGCCGCAGCGAATAAACACCGCCCTCCATCCGGCATAACGCTGGACGGAGGGGCGGTTTTCGCGTATTCAAAACCAAGTTCAAGCCCATGGCAAAGGAACACCGACCACACGGGCCAAGGCATACGCCAATGCAAGCGCGACTATCAGAGCGCAGACCGCGACGAAAACGTAGTCTCCTAGCAGACATGCTCTAAGGAACAATGGATGCTCCCGCGCGAACACCCGCATTCTTTCACCCCTATTCTTATCCAGATGCGTCGAGGTCGCACAGTCGTGGAACAGGTGCATGAACGGACGCCATCGCGCCATACGCACGAACTGGTCCGCATCAGCGACATCATTCGATTGCTTGGCTTGAGGCGAATCCAACGGATCGTTTTCCTCAACCACTTTCGCCGCAGCCACGGTCTTGCTCGCATCCGTGGAGGATATGCCGGATACCGCGTCTAGGTCCGCGTCCGGCGATTCCACAGCGTCGAAACCGGTGTCGTCATAATCCGCCATGTCAGATGTCGGCCCCGTGCTTGCGCAACCGTTCCATGCGTTTTCGAACCGCGGCCAGCGAGACGCCGAAATATGCTGCGGCCGCGATCATCCCATCGTTCTTGACTTCTGGATGAAATCGTGTTCGGGCATGAGCAGCGCACCGGCGAACTCGTCCGCGTAGAATTCGTGGATGTCGTAATCGTCGGAACGTTTGTCCATGAAAGCGAAATCGTTGTCCTGCGCTATGGTGACTCGTTCCACGAAATGCCCCAGTTCGTGTGCGAGCGTGAACCTGCGTCTTGTCTGTGGTTCGGTGCGTTCCGTGTAGGCTCGGGGCTCGCTGCTGTGTTCCTTGACTATCATGCCGCTGACACCTTCGGGAAGCTCACCGGTGTAGGGCGTGACACCCATGGCCTTGCATATGCTCACGATCTTGACCGGATAGGAGTGGTCCCAGTAATTGTCAAGGGTTTCTTGCGCTTTGCGGCGCGCATCCTGCCACAGTAGGGTCATGACTTCTCCTTCCCAGTATTGACCTGATATCCTATATGTTCAACGTTAACAGGAGCTCAGGCCCAGGCATTCCCTCGCATAGGCTTCAACCTCACGGTTTCAGTACTTCTTACTTAAGGTACTTGACCCAACCTTTGTAAGTCAACATTTGCGAAGCTTCCTTTTCATCCCTATAAATGTATTTGGAATGCAGCCTTTGGATTTCAGACTCGTCAGTAGGCCACCCAGTTGGATTAGCGAAAAACATATTACGGTAGTGCAGGTGCCACATACGGTTGAAATAATTATCCGCGCATTCCGGTTTGAACATCATCCGGCTTGCACTTTCCCATATCGCAACTGCCTTATCTATGTCAGGCGCGTATTTATCTGACAGTACAAGCTTCCAAAGAGTGAATTGCTTAGCTCCATCAACCTTTACTTCATGCAGTACTCCGACATTGACAAGAGTTCGTAGTGCTGCGCGAATCTGCGTTGCCCGAGTACGCTTGCCCTCGCCTTCCATATCTTCTGCCAGACCAGTAGCAGTCCCCATATAGCAACGAGGCGGAAGGGGAATAATGTCATGGCACGAACCGGGACCGTATTCATTCGCGGCTCTGAAGACAAACGGAAGAGGAGACTGGGGGTCTGGAGTGTTTAAGCACAAGTACGAGAACACAGCTCTTTCATAAGGCCCAATATCCTTGTGCAATAAAAGCGTGTCTCGCAGTAGCTTGTCTCCTTGCAGATAGTTGTACAGCCCCATGTCAGTCCTTCTTTTCTCCCGAGAACGGTAGCCCAAAATACGCTCTTGCTTGCCTCTCGCTTCTTCATTTTCTGATTGGTTCCCCAATAATAGAAGCCAAAGTTTGTTTTTCCCCGCGAAAGAGTTTGGTGCCTTCAACTCCTTCAAGAGTCCATAGGATCGCAAACTATTACAGGCCGAAGTAATCTTGTTCTTTGCCGCTTTGACTCGTACCTCAAGCTGCTTAATAGCTTCGGGGCTGACGTTCCCATCAAGCCCTACAGATACATCAATATTTGGACCTAATCCTAATCCTTCAATGATCTGGTTCTGTCCACCCCAATAGCACCAGTAGGGGCGTCCCTCTTTCTTCACTGCTTGGGCGTCCTCTTTGTTAATGCAGTGCAGTGCCATGAACATCAGGATATTTAGTGCGGAGTCATCAAGTGATGGCTTGCCGTCCTTGCGAATCTTGTTGAGCTTGCCTCGTGCCGCGAGGGCATATACGCGGTCTGCGTTTTTGTAGCCCACTATTTCCATAGCCTTCCCTCCACGCCACGGGATATACTTGTGTGCGTGGAAAATCGTAGCCCGGTTTTCCGTTCAAGCCCCGTGGTGCCGCTAACATCACAGGGCTTTCTTATTCCCAAAAATACTATATCATGATGTCCGTAAAAACAATGATAGTTATTCACGATTTTTTGGGATTATATAGAGTCATGGCTTTCTGGGACCATACAAGGAATACATAAACTTCAACAGAGATTCGTACAAAAACCGATTTTGATTTTTCGAGCGAATCACCGCCGATTCGCCACGCCGATACCCGTTTTCCAACTCAATCCGCAAGTTTGTTGGAGAATGTTGGAGAATGACATTCCTAGATACCGGAAATCTTACCCAAGATACAACGAGACCCCTTGCAAACATTGGCGTTCGCAAGGGGTCTCAATGCCTAATCAGCGGGCGTTTCAGCACACCTTCCACATCCAGTTGTGCGGGTCCTCGACTTCGCCGAGCTGGATGCCGAGCAGCTCGTCGCGCAGTTCGCAGGTGAGCTTGCCGGAGCCGCCGTCGGCGACGGTGACGTCGAACTTCTCGGACTTGAAGCGACCGATCGGGGTGATGATGGCGGCGGTACCGCAAGCGAACACCTCGGTGACCTCACCGGACTTGATGTCCTCGAGCAGCTGGTCGAGGGCGATCATGGTCTCGACCACGTCGTGGCCCTTGTCCTGCAGCAGCTGAATCAGAGAGCGACGGGTCACGCCCGGCAGAATGTTGCCGGTCAGGGACGGGGTCTCCACGTGGCCATCCTTGTGCACGGCCATCATGTTCATGCCACCGAGCTCTTCAAGGTAGGTCTTGGTGGCGGCGTCCACAAAGCACACCTGCTCGCAGCCATTCTCAACACCCTTGTACTCGCCGAGCAGGGAGCGGCGTAGTTGCCGCCGCACTTGGCGAAACCAGTGCCGCCAGGGCCGGTGCGGAACACTTGTCTTCAACCAGATGCTGACCGGCTTCACGCCGCCCGGGAAGTACGGGCCGGACGGGGAGGCGATCACGCAGTAGTCGACCTCCTGCGGGGCGCGCACGCGAGGAACGGCTCGGAAGCGAACATGAACGGACGCATGTACAGCGTGTACTCGCGGCGGGACGGCACCCAGTTGGCGTCGCGCTTGACCAGCGCGGCCACGGAACCGAGGAAGTCGTCAATCGGCAGCTCAGGCAGGTACAGACGCTTGGCGGAGTTCTGGAAACGCTCGGCGTTCGCATCCGGCGGAACAGCCAGGTGGAGCCGTCGGCATGACGGTAAGCCTTGAGGCCCTCGAAGCACTCCTGTGCGTAGTGCAGCACGGAAGCACCCGGATCCATCTTGAGCGGTGCGTACGGTTCGACGCGGCGGTCGGACCAGCCTTCGCCCTTGGTCCAGGTCATGTGGGTCATGTTGTCGGAGAACACCTGGCCGAAAGCCGGCTTGTCGATGAGGGACTGACGCTTCTCATCGGATGCGGGGTTGTCGTTCGGCAGTACGGTGAACGGTTCGGCGAGCTTGTCGAGCGCTGCCGGATCGTGGTGCGTGTTTTCAGTCATTACTAGCTACTTCTTCTTGACTTTGGCGGCCCGAAAGCCACCATATGGGGTGTGTGCTGTGCGCTTGTGGCGCGAGCTCTGTTGCATACTTTTGCACACCCATGTGTTACTCGTGTAGCAGAGTTCACATGGTGAAAAACGAAGAAGCCCGCACCGTTCTCAACGGCTGCGGGCTTCCACGTTTCAGTTATGTTCTGAATTGTTCGCTATCGAAGCGATCGACTCACTTGGCGTCGGCAGCCGGAGCAGCAGCGTCGGCAGCCGGAGCAGCAGCTTCCGGAGCGGCGGTGGACTCAGAAGCATCTTCCGGCACCTCAACGGTGAGACGGACTCTTCCGGGTCCTCAACGTCGAGCTCAACGCCTTCAGGCAGAACAACGTCCTTAGCGAACACCTTGGTGCCGTCGGTTAGGCCCTCGACGCTCACAACGATCTTCTCAGGCAAGTTGGCGACGTCAGCGCGAACCTTGAGCTCCTGAATGTCGACGAATGCCACAGCAGCGCCCTTCGGGGTGCCTTCAACGAAGACCGGCACCTCGACGTCGATCTTCTCGCCGGCCTTGACCTCAAGGAAGTCAACGTGCTCGATGATGCGCTTGACCGGGTTCTTCTGCACGTCCTTGACGACGGCCATCTTGGTGTTGCCGTCGAAGGCGATGGTGAACAGGGCGTTGGTGTGACGCAGGGCCAGGGTGGTCTCGCGCATCGGCAAGGTCACGAAGGCGGGCTCTTCGCCGCCGGCGTAGATGGTGGCCGGAATCTTGTTGGCAACGCGCAGACGACGAGCAACGCCCTTGCCGAACTCGGAACGGGCCTCGCCTCAAGCTTAATGGTGGTAGCATAATGGATACTCCTTGTAGTTTCGTTTCGTACTGTCTCGCTCAGACGCCACGACGCGCCGAAAGACACCCTACAAGGAGTGAAATACGCCGAGTCGATAACGGAAGCTGTGTCATGTGTCAGCACGCACACTTCCCTCGCCAAAGCAACAATTGTCAAGTATACGCCAACTCCGGACTTTGGCGCGGTGATGCTTCGATGACACTGCATCCCGCCGTCCCAGCCACGTCAACGTACGGTTTCCGCGAAATAATCCCTAACTTTGTGAAGAACGTACGCTTACCCGTTCTCAACGTACGGTTTTCGCGAAATCGTCCGCCATTTCGTGAAAATCGTACGCTCAGCGACACTCAGTGTACGGTCTTTCACGAAGTTGGGGATGATTTCGAAAATAACGTACGATGGTGAGTACCGTATCGGGAGGTTGATATGACTCGTTCGGACGACGTCATCAATGAGGATGGCCATGACGTCATCGCCGCACACACTCGCGTTGTCAGGGGTATGGCTGCGGCACTTGCCGCGATAGCCGCCACAGGAGCCGGCGTCACAGCCGCGGCCGCCAACGTCATGTTCACGTTCGCGCTGGACACCAAGGCCAAACGTTCGATGTTCAACATGCCGCACGAGGAGACACCGAAAGGCATCGAATTCGACATGTCCGAGCAGCTTGAGGCCGCCCGGTGGTTCGAGGAGGCAAGCAATCGGTCACGCTGCGCAGCCATGATGGATTGAAACTCCACGGCTGGCTGTTGGACCCGGATTGTTCCGACCCACAGCCGCATCTATACGCGATCTGCTGCCATGGCTATGCCGGAGAGCCCGCGGAAATGGCCAAATGGGCGCATCGCTATGCGCAACTCGGTTTTACGGTCCTGCTACCCGCGCAGCGCGCCCATGAGTTGAGCGAAGGGCGTTACGTGGGTATGGGATTGCTGGAAAGCGACGATCTGTTGGGCTGGGTTTCGCTGATCACCGCAGCTGATCCGGATGCACGCATTCTGTTGCATGGCAATTCGATGGGCGCCGCCACGGTGATGATGGCGGCCGGCGATGCGCGACTCCCCCGCAACGTCGTCGCCGCGATTTCCGATTGCGGATACAGTTCCGTGGTCTCGCAGTTTACGGATAATGCCGAGGCGATGTTCCGTTTGCCGCACTCGTTGGCCGTGCTGCTGGTCAAAGTGGCCAGTCATGTGTCTGAACGCAAGGCTGGATACCGGTTTGAGGACGCCTCCTGTGTGAAGGCATTACGGCACGCGACTATTCCGATGATGTTCATTCATGGCGGAGCGGATACTTTTGTCAATCCGAAGTATCTGGACATCAATTACAACGCCTGCGCCAGCATCGACCGCGAGAAGCTGCTGATTCCCGGCGCCGACCACACGATGAGCGCCAGCACCGATCCGGACCGCTATTGGCGTCGCGTTAACAGCTTTGTTAAGCGGGTGTTTGGGCTGTAGTAGATATAGAGCTTGGCTCCCCTCTGTGAGGGGAGCCAAGAATGGTTACGCGAGCAATTCCTTGACGGCGGCGATGACGGACTGCAGACTCTTCTTCGCGTCACCGAACAGCATCTGGGTGTTGTCTTCGAAGTAGAGCTCGTTCTGGATGCCGGCGTAGCCCATACCGCGGCCGCGCTTCATGACCACGACGTTCTGGGACTTGTCGACGTCGAGAATCGGCATGCCGGAGACCGGGGTGCCGGGACGGCGAGCAGCCGGGTTGGTCACATCGTTGGCGCCGACGACCAGAGCCACGTTGGCCTGCGGGAACTGCGGGTTGATCTCATCAAGATCCACGAGCTCCTCGTAGGGCACGTTGGCCTCGGCCAGCAGCACGTTCATGTGGCCAGGCATACGGCCTGCGACCGGGTGAATGGCGTAGGAGACTTCCACGCCGTGGCCCTTGAGCAGTTCGCCGAGGTCAGCGAGCTCGCGCTGGGCCTGAGCCTGAGCCAAACCGAAGCCGGGCACGAAGATGACCTTCTGCGCGTAGACGAGCTGAACGGCCAGATCGTCCGGCGTGGTCTCCTTCATGGTCCTTCCGGACCATCGCCAGCAGCGGCGGCGTCAGCA
>ENA-OQHA01000155-OQHA01000155.1-human-gut-metagenome-genome-assembly--contig:-NODE-155-length-36515-cov-6.876580_pt1 | contig 36515 bp, 37 predicted proteins | sample MGYA00242558_ERZ504707 | MGnify/ENA primary metagenome ERZ504707 (study PRJEB26092, sample SAMD00036197) | human gut metagenome | host: Homo sapiens | study: EMG produced TPA metagenomics assembly of... | reverse complement strand
ACCAATTTGGGAGCAAATTTATACATTTTTCCTGACATTCTTCCATGTTTTTCGAAGAAGTTCATTTTGCAAACTCAATGTTGCAAAATATGTCGAAAAATATCTTCACAAAATTTGGGATTCAATAAAATATATATAGATTTGCCAGCGGTTGACCAACGAAAAACATTATTGAACCTTATCAAATATAAGAAAACATGGAAAAGAAAAGAGTCTATACTTTTGGAAACGGACAAGCTGAAGGAAAAGCTGACATGAGAAATCTTCTGGGTGGCAAGGGCGCAAACCTGGCCGAGATGAACCTGATAGGGGTGCCTGTACCTCCCGGATTCACCATAACAACCGAAGTCTGCAACGAATATTTTGAAAAAGGAAAAGAAGCAGTGGTTGCGCTGCTGAAAGACGACGTGGAAAAATCCATCAAGGGAGTAGAAGCCTGATGAAGTCGAAGTTCGGCGATGTGGAAAATCCGTTGCTCGTTTCCGTACGTTCGGGTGCCAGAGCGTCCATGCCGGGGATGATGGACACCATTCTGAACCTGGGTCTGAACGATGAAGTAGTAGAAGGACTGGCTCGCAAGACTAACAACCCTCGCTTTGCGTGGGACTCTTACCGCCGCTTCGTACAGATGTACGGCGACGTGGTGCTGGGCATGAAACCCGTGAACAAGGAAGACATCGACCCGTTTGAAGCCATCATTGAAGAAGTGAAGAAAGCCAAGGGCGTACGTCTGGACAACGAACTCGACGTGGACGACCTGAAGACACTGGTAGTCCGTTTTAAGGAAGCCGTGAAGAAACAGACCGGACAGGAATTCCCGTCATGTGCCTACGAACAGTTGTGGGGTGCCATCTGTGCCGTATTCGATTCATGATGAACGAACGCGCATCCTTTACCGTAAGATGGAAGGTATTCCGGCAGAGTGGGGAACAGCCGTAAACGTACAGGCCATGGTATTCGGTAACATGGGTGAGACTTCGGCTACGGGTGTATGCTTCTCACGTGACGCCGCTACTGGTGAAGACCTGTTTAACGGTGAATACCTGATTAATGCGCAGGGTGAAGACGTAGTAGCCGGTATCCGTACTCCGCAGCAGATTACCAAGATCGGTTCTCAGCGCTGGGCCGAACTGCAGGGTATCTCCGAAGCGGAACGTGTGGCCAAATATCCTTCTATGGAAGAAGCCATGCCGGAAATCTACAAGGAACTCGATGAACTCCAGACTAAACTGGAAAATCACTACCACGATATGCAGGACATGGAATTTACCGTGCAGGAAGGCAAACTCTGGTTCCTCCAGACCCGTAACGGTAAGCGTACAGGTGCCGCTATGGTGCGCATCGCCATGGAAATGCTGCATCAGGGCATGATTGACGAAAAGACCGCTTTGATGCGCTGCGAACCTAATAAGCTGGACGAGCTGTTGCATCCGGTATTCGACAAGGAAGAACTGGGACGTGCCCGCGTGCTGACACGTGGTTTGCCGGCTTCTCCGGGTGCTGCCTGCGGACGTATCGTCTTCTTCGCCGAAGATGCTGCTGAATGGCATACCAACGGCCATCGCGTGGTACTGGTTCGTATTGAAACTTCTCCGGAAGACCTGGCTGGTATGCAGGCTGCCGAAGGTATCCTGACCGCCCGTGGAGGTATGACCTCGCACGCAGCCGTAGTAGCCCGCGGAATGGGTAAGTGCTGTGTATCAGGAGCCGGAGCCATCAACGTAGACTACAAGACCCGTACGGTGGAAATTGACGGAGTCGTACTGAAAGAAGGTGACTACATCTCCATCAATGGAACCAACGGATATGTATATGCCGGAGAAATTCCGACTCAGCCGGCCAAACTGTCGGGCAACTTTGCCGAACTGATGGAACTCTGCGACAAATATGCCCGCCTGAAAGTCCGCACCAATGCCGACACGCCGCGCAACGCACAGGATGCCCGTGGATTCGGTGCCGTAGGTATCGGTCTGTGCCGTACGGAACACATGTTCTTCGACGACGAAAAGATTGTGGCTATGCGCGAAATGATTCTGGCCAAGGACGTAGAAGGCCGCAAGAAAGCCCTCGACAAACTGTTGCCTTACCAGAAAGCCGACTTCAAGGAAATCTTCAAGACCATGGACGGACTGCCTGTCAACGTACGTCTGCTCGACCCGCCGTTGCATGAATTCGTACCGCACGATTTGAAAGGTCAGGAAGAAATGGCACAGGCCATGGGTGTAACCGTAGATTATATCCGCCAGCGCGTGGAAAGTCTGTGTGAACACAACCCGATGCTGGGTCACCGTGGTTGCCGTCTGGGAAATACGTATCCGGAAATCACCGAAATGCAGACTCGCGCCATCCTGGGTGCTGCCTGCGAACTGAAGAAGGAAGGTTACGATCCGCATCCTGAAATCATGGTGCCGCTGATTGGTATCTTGTATGAATTCGAAGCACAGGAAAAGGTGATCCGTGAAACTGCTGCCAAACTGTTCAAGGAAGAAGGCGTGGAAATTCCGTTCAAGGTGGGAACCATGATTGAAGTGCCGCGTGCCGCCCTGACTGCCGACCGCATCGCTTCACATGCCGAATACTTCTCATTCGGTACAAACGACCTGACTCAGATGACCTTCGGTTACTCTCGCGATGATATCGCTTCCTTCTTGCCGGTTTACCTGGAAAAGAAGATTCTGAAGGTAGACCCGTTCCAGGTACTCGACCAGAACGGTGTGGGCCAGCTTATCGAAATGGCAGTAGCCAAAGGCCGTTCCGTACGTCCGGCACTGAAATGCGGTATCTGCGGTGAACATGGTGGTGAACCGATGTCCGTGAAGTTCTGCCACAAGGTAGGTCTGGATTACGTGAGCTGCTCACCGTTCCGCGTGCCTATCGCAAGACTGGCTGCGGCGCAGGCTGTGATTGAAGAAAGCTTGTAACTATTTTATTAAATTCATAAAAAAGCTCCGGGGATAATTTGTAGAAAATCTCCTGAGCTTTTTGTAAATATATTTTATAGATTGACATGTTATTTTATGTAAAAATGTCTATATTTGTGCGGATAAATTGTTTATATATTAAAATACACAAGATATGATGATGAAAAGATTTTGTTTGTTTGCTGCATGTGCATGCTTGTTGGTTGACATGAGTTATGCGCAAAGAAAAGTAGAAGTGGTGGAGACACCACAGAATTCGCAAGCAGCTACTAGTGAAAAAGTAATAAAACGTAAAGTAGCTATCGGACGTTTTTCGAATGAAACGCAATATGCGAAGGGAATATTTTATGATAAAGAAAATGATCCGATGGGCAAACAAGCATTGGATATTCTTTCAGCCAAGCTGGCTGCTTCTGGAAAATTCCTCTTGCTGGAACGAAGTGACTTGTCTACTTTGCTTGAAGAAGCACAGAAAGGCGAGAATGGCTTGTCCACGATTGGTGCCGATTATATGATTATTGGCTCTATCACAGAGTTCGGCCGGAAGAATACCGGGAAATCGGGCGTTTTTACAACCACAAAAACACAGACCGTGGAGGCAGCTGTAGCTATTCGTCTGGTAGATGTATCTACAGGTTGATAATTTATTCAGATGAAGCGAAAGGTTCGGCTGATTTGACTACTAAAACTACTATGGGTGTCGGTGGACGTGCCGACTTTGATGCCACTTTGAGTGATAAGGCCATTTCTGAGGCTATTGGCCAGTTAGTGGAGAATATTATTAATAAATGTACAGATAAACCTTGGAGAACTTACTTCCTTTCTTATGATGCCGATGCTGTGCTGATAGCAGGTGGAAAAAGCCAAGGCATAGCAGAAGGGGATGTGTTTAGTATCAAGTCGAAAGGGAAAAAAGTGAAAAACCCTCAGACTGGCTTGATGATTGAATTGCCAGGAAAGAAAGTTGGGACAGTAAAGGTGATTTCTACAGGAGGTGATACTCCCGAGACTGAGTATTCTTTTGTGGAAGTTTCCACTACTACTACAATTGATACTGCAAAATTAAGTGAATATTATATTGAAGAATCTAAGTAATTATGAAAGCAAGATTATGGATGATTATTGGGCTGGTGGCATTGTTGTGTGGATGCAAAGCCCATTATCCTGTGGCTCAGGAAAGTGGAAAGGAAGATATGGCTTATCTGCTTTTTACTAGTCCGGGTGAATATGCAGGAAAGGAAGTGACCGTTATGTTAGACGGTAAGAAACCTTTTGAAGCAAAGGTGGTAAAAGCTAAGAATGCTAATAGAAAGGGTACATCGTATGCGGTTTCTACCGGACGAAGAAAAATTAATGTGACCTATAATGGAAAAGTGATTTATAGTAAAGAAATATTTGTATCTACTCAAGAAACTAAAATAATTACACTGCCATGATAAAAAAAGTTTTATTTATAGGTGTTTGTATATTTGCTTTTGCTTCTTGTAGTACTGTGAAGCCATTGTATTCATGGTATAATTATGAGGATATTACTTATCAGTACAGCAAGAAGAGCACGGAAGAACTTCAGGTAAAAGTTCTGGAGCAATATCAAAAAATGATTGACAAGCAAAAAGGTGCTAGAGGGGTTGTTCCTCCTGGACTGTATGCAGAGTACGGATATATGCTATATCGTACTGGAAAGAAAGAGGAAGGATTGTCTTTTTTGAAGGAAGAGATAAAGGCCTATCCGGAATCAGAAACATATATTTCAAGAATCATTAAACAGCTCGAAAAATGAAGAATTATTTGATTGTTGCATTGGCAATTATACTATTGTCTTCGTGTGCAGAAAGTATTACACGTGGAAAACAGTATGCTAAGTTATATGAAGAAAAGCCTGTTTCTATCGTCGTGATGCCTCCTATCAACCAAACCAATGCGGTAGAGGCAAAAGATTTCTTTTATACAACGATGTATATGCCGCTTTGTGAAAAAGGCTATTATGTGTATTCACCTTATCTGACAATGGAGATGTTTCAAACGGAAAGTGCATATGACAGTGAAATGTTCTTGGAGAATGATATAAATATTTTCAAGAAAGTATTGGGAGCAGATGCGGCGATGTTTACTATTATCAAATCTTGGAGTCGGAAAACTGTGACAGGAAAGCTAACTGTTGGGGTAGAATATATTTTACGTTCTACTTCTACGGGAGAAACGCTTTATCATAGAGAAGGATTGATTAATGTAGACACAAGTGTGAATGCGGGTGGAGGATTATTAGGAACTGTAGTAAGTATGGCTGCCACGGCTTTAAATACTGCTATGACTGATAAGGTAGTGGCTGGAAGAAAATGCAATGCTTTTGTTTTAAGCGATATGCCTGTCGGGAAATACAGTCCGGATTATGGTAAAGACCAAAATCTTGAAGCCGGAAAAAGTTATATTAAAGCAACTGTGAAGTAATTCTTTTTGAGAGGTATAAAATAGAGTTCTTCATTTTATATTCTGCTACTAAGTATAGCTTCAGCTGTAACTTCCTTATCAATGGGATGTTACAGCCTGAGGTGTTTTAGGACAGGACGATTCGGAGTCCTATAGGGATGCTACATCATTCAGTTGTTTAATAGCTTGGATGATTTTACAATAACATCAAGTATGTTTTTGCAAAACTCTGAAGATTCGTACGGTTGGCTGGTCAGTTCATCTATGATATGATAGAGATTTTCTCCATTCCAAGTGTTGTACTTGTCGGGAGCCCATTCCCAGCCCCATGGCCAGTTATCAGAAGGATTATTAAAAATCGGTGTGATTGGGACACCAGAACTTATATTGTCTTTGCTGATGCCATAATATAAATCAATCAGTCCCCATTTATCGAATATATAGACAACTTTTACAGTCTTTTGGCTGTTTGTGATAAAATAACTGAATCCCCAGTCCAGTTTGCCGCTTCTTTCCGTGATTCATTCGATTTAAATTTGATGTTCAGCTGCGTTTTTTGTTCTGCCATTTCTCTTATATGTTCCAACGCTTTTGTGATGGGGCCTGAAATAGCTTTTTTGATGATGTCATTCTGGTATGAACAGATTAAAATAGCGTTTTTCAGATAGTCTTCCTTTGAAGCAATTTCTTCAATGATTGGATTCTTTTCATTCATATAATATGCTGTTATTTGAGTTAATAGATGGTTATACTGGATAATTGTCTCTCTGACTTTGGGCTTGTCGTATGCGATGGCCGCACAATGCTCAAGCCACTTTCTGATGTGATGGATGTATGAACATTTGATATAGTCAAAAGGCTCGCCCTCACCTGTTGATGTAGTAGAAGCGCTGCTTCCGTAAAGTGTCAGGTATAATATTTTAAAGTTGTCTGGAGATTGATATTTCGTCACGCCAAAGTTGTAATACCGACGTAATTGGTTGGGTTGATCCTCCGCATAAATCTTGTTTTCAATGATAAGCGACGGTATGCCTGTATTTTGGGGCATTTCAATCAGAATATCAATGCGTCCTCCTTCTGTCTCTTCCTCGTTAATACAGCCGATGTGGTATTCTGCGGTGGTGAAGGCTTTGCTTAATTCATCCATGTCGTTGGATAATTTTATTTCTACTACATCTTGAATAAACAGACGTAGAAGTTCTCGTTACACCCGTGGCTTCCTTCAGGGTTTAGGAGTTCAGCGAGCATGGCCGAATGTAGTCTGACCTCTTCACTCCAAAGTCCTAATACGTTGAATACATTAAAGTCTTCTCCTCGTCTTTTGACTTCTGTCTGCTTGATAATCTGTTTTTTCTGTAGTTCGCCTATCTTATAAAGTAGGGTCTGCATACTGTTTTCCATGATTCTGAAATTAGTTTTATAATAATGAAGGTGTTTATTTTATTTCTTCTTGTAATACGACAATATATTCTCCGCCATCTGCACATGGCATCCTTTGCCCACTGCGGTTCGAGAATCTCAATCTGGTCGGTTTGCTGTAGCAACAGCTGGAAGAACTCATAGTTCGGGCGAACGCTGAACTCAAACGTGATGGATTCGTCATCCGAAGCAATTTCGCGTTGTGATTCGTGCAGGGGAAGGGTAGAGAGGTAGTTCCGGGCCCATCCGTATGCTTGATAACTACCCGCTCGATGTCATATTCCGGGTCGGAGATGATGCCCACGCATCCCTCGAAATACCGGTCTATGCTGAAATCCTTGGGAAGCTGGAATTTCACGTCCGTAAGGCTCACGTGCTGGATTCTGTCGAGTGCGTATGTTCTTATTTCCTCGGAATAGACTGAGTATCCAATCAGGTACCAGCGGCGGTTATACACCTTCAGGTGATAAGGCTCTACCTGAAACGTACTGGCATGAGACCTGCCAAAGCCTTGGTGAGTAATTTCTACCACACAATTCTGACGCATGGCCTGAAGGAAAGTCTGCAAATATTTATTTCCCGAAGGAATCTTCTCGAATGAGATGCGTTTCTCCAGCTGACGGTCTGCCTGAAGCTGGTTCAGGGTGGCATACGAGTCGATGAGCCACGAACGGAAGGAGTCACCTTCCAGCGAATCCGCATCCTCTATGTAATAGCCGTATCCTCGACTGGTATCGCAGGAGATGAGAATGTCGAAGATGGTCTGCACGGCCTTCTTGTGATTCATGAAGGTTTTCCATGGAAGCGGTTTCCCGTCGCCCAGTCCGCAGGTTTCCCATCGTTCACTGATTTCGTTGAAGGTGATGTACGGGTGGCATCGGATTAAATCTGCCAGCCATATATATCGTCCGAATTTGTTTGCTGCCATAAATAATAAAATGAAAAGTTTTGGTGATGCGGCAAAGTTAAGCACCTGCCTATGTCAAATTTAGGAATAAGTCCTTAAAATGTCAAATCATTTTAAAAGCAATTCACACGATTTAAAAACTGGTATATAACTCGTATCTTTGGCCAAAAAATAAAGAAACCCCAATGGATACAGAATATTTGAACCGTTTTGAAGAGAGATTGCAGCAGGAATTGCTGCGTTTGTGTACTGACTATCATGTGCTGGACGGCACTCTGCTGGCTACGGAGGACCTGGACAACCGCTGGCACGACCTGGCACCGGAGTATGTGGCCGATGCCGTGGAACAGATCCGTGATTATCCCGTGGTGTCGGTGGCCTGGGCTGCCTATCTGGGCCTGGGAGTAGCTTTCTGCTGGGACGAAGACTGGGAGCCAGTGCACAGGCTACTTATCAGTCGTACTACGGAGAGCAGGGCTTTGACGACATGGATGAACACATCGTGCGCGATTTACTCGGTTTGTCGCTCGACGGAGAAGAAGCTCGCCAGCTGGAGGATATCATTCGCCGCTGCGGACAGACTACCGTGGGATTGATTCGCCACGAACAGATAGAGCCGCAAAGCCCGCTGGCCTTCCATGTATTTGCCCGTGCCTGCCGTACGATGTTCCGCATCGGGGTAGCCATTGAACTTAAACGCCTGGGATATAAATTCGAGAAAGTAGAAATTGGTCGCGTACCAGGCGGGATGCTGTCATAAGAAATCCTCAGACAGGTTTTCTGTCACCTTAAAAACGCCTTTACGTTTTACTTGAAACGCACTTGTGTTTTGGGTACGTAAAGCGTTTTGTCTTAAATGCACTTGCGTTTTTTATGGGATGAATTTTAGTGAATTTTCGGCCCATATTTTTCTTCAAATTCCGCCACAATCTGCTGGAAATGCGTCGGCAGGTAGTGCATGGCCTGAGCATGCAGGCAGGGGGATGCCGTAGAATGCTTCTGCAATGCTGCCCGTGATGCAGGCCAGTGTGTCGCTGTCGCCACCCAGTGAGATAGCCGTACGTATGCAGTCCTCAAAGTCCGTCCCGTCCAGAAAGGCGCGGATGGCCTGGGGCACGGTGCCTTGGCAGGTGGCGTCCCATTGATAGGTATCACGAATGCCGTCGCAGGTGAAGTTCAGGTCATAGTCGAACTTCGCTTCGACGGTATTTTTTATGTCCTCCTTGCTCTTCCCATCCCGGGCCAGAAAGATGCAGAGTGCCGTAGCCTGGGCACCCTTGATTCCTTCGGGATGATTGTGTGTGCAGGCAGCCGATATGCGTGCAGCCTTCAGCGTCTCTTCCTCCGTGCGGAATGCCCATCCCACGGGGCCTACGCGCATGGCCGAACCGTTTCCGCAGCTGCCGTAAGGACGGAGCTGTCCCGTTTGCTGTCCCTGTCGGAGCCATTCACGGAAACGTCCGCCGAAGCTCCCAGCGGACACGGGTAACGGGTGGCATAGCGGAAATAATAGGTGGCACAGTCTCCTCCGTGTAGCAGCCAGTCGGCCGTGGCGAGGGTCAGAATACTGTCGTCGGTATATCCCTTCTGCGGAGTGAGGAAAGGAAACTCTTTTGTCTTGATGTTGTGGAACTCGTAGACGCTGCCTGCGATGTCGCCAAGGATGCTTCCAATCATATTTTTTTGTTTGTATAGACACAAAGGTATGGAAATAAATGAATATGAATCGATAATGGCCGGCTTATTTCATATGATACAAAAAATCATTTATGGTGGAACCTTTTATTACAATCTTTACATATATAATTGGCATTAGAAATTTTCCCCAAGAATGCAACTATAAAAAACGAAATAAACATAGACAATGCTATATAATCGGCGATAGTTGATCTGATACCCAAATCATTTGCCCAAACAAGATAAAGCCCCGGAATAAGAAAAAGAAAGATGCACCATAATGCTATAGCAGTTCCGTATTTGTTGCTTACGGCTATGGCTGACACATTGTAACTTCCACATTTAGGGCACCAGACATGAGACTCATTTCTACTATCAACAATAGGATTTATTATCTCAACAGCTTTTTCATAATCTTTCTCGAAAACATATATTGCAATACCTGTGATAGCACCATAAGCACCAGGATTTTGGTCTTGCCCTTCATCATGCTGGCGAGAAACAATGTTATTTTCAATAAGCAGATTTGTAATCTCGTCTGCATAAATAGTAGTATCACATTTTATAAGAAGTCTTTCCTTCATATTAGAATTTACTTTTATGCCAATATACTGATATTTATATAAAAAAGCAAGATTTATCTCTAAGTCTTTATTATAAGCACTATATTTGCGATACGGACTCGAACCTAAAAAATAAAGTGATACTTTTATTTGCAGCTGTTATATTAATAGTTATTGCAACAGTCATTAAAATATACTTTACATAACTGCCTGAATAATTTAATTTTATTAGTGCAGTATTTATAATACACCGGGCTTTATATTTTGAGGAACTTGTCATAGCAAGTAGAAAATACCTTAGATAGTGAACACAGAATTATAAACTCTAAAATCAAAGTGACATGAAAACAAAGAACTTATGTGGAATACTGATGCTATTCTCTTTTTTAGTGTCGTGTACAGAACAGCAATGTATAATTCATGGTATAACTACTGGTGTAAAAGATGGTGATTATATGTATATAACTGAATATCTTGATAATACATATTTTGATTCAGCTGTAGTTATGAATGGAAAATTTACATTCAAGTTACCGAAGGCTTCAGAAGAAGATTTTTTGCCTAAAGTTATAGTTCCTGCTGTGGGCAATGAGCCAAGTGTAGCTATGGTTTTTACACAAGATTCTGAAGTGAAATACATAAGAGATAGCAATAAAGATATATTCGATATATATGGTTCTCCATATAATGATTTGTTCCGTATAGAAGGTTTTAAAATAGATTCAATAAGTCATGTGTTGGGACATCTTGATAATCTATGTTTGAAGGATTCTACTTTGACGCAGGAACAGAAGGATTCAATAACTTTAAAAATGAATGAACTCATAAAAGAAGACTCCATTCTCAATATTCAAAGTATAGAACGTAATATTGATAATCTTGTGGGGGCTTATCTATTATACATAAACAGACATTCACTGAACAAAGAAACATTTCAGAAGCTTTTTGAAAGACTTCCCAAGAAGTTCGCATCATCAAAGCATTTTGATGATGTTAGAAAATAACCTGTCTTTTGTGAAGTTCTATGAATAACCAACAGTTACATTATGAAAAAATACGTGATATTCTTAGTCCTGCTCATCGCAACTCTTTGTGTAAAGGCACAGTCTATTATTCCACAGGTAAATGAAAACGTGGAGCTTATGAGTATCTTGTCGCGTATGGCCGGTTTTCCGGAATATCACATGGATATGGCGGGCCAATATATAAAGGATATGGACAGCTATTTTAAGGAGAGTACTGACCATCCGGCCGTGCAGTATATGAAAGGACTTAGGAACAAGTATGGCATAGCTTATGATGCCGTCATGTCAATGGCTGTACATCTGGATAACCGGAACGGTGTTTTTTCATTGATAGAGGAAGAAGTTTCGACCTTAGAGAAAAGATGGAAGAAGGTGGATAAGGATGAATTTCTGTCTTATCTCAGCAGCTTTTATAGGGATACAAAATTCAATGAATTCTTTCTGGCCCATAAAGACCTTTATGAAAGGGGCATCAAGTCTTATCAGGATAATGTCATCAGTCATTTTGATATAGACTGGTATGCTGATTTCTATGGAAATGAACCTCAGGAAACTTTTTCTGTGATAATCGGTTTCTGCAATGGAGGTGGAAACTATGGAGCAGACCGGCAAATAAAAGGACATAAGAAGGAGGTTTTCGCTATTGTGGGTTATTACGTGAATAAAGAAGGTATGCCCATGTATAGCAAAGAATATTTGCCGACGCTGATTCATGAATTTAATCATTCTTTTATCAATCATTTTCTGGATGAAAACAAATATCCTGATTATGTAAAAGAACTGGAGCCGGCTGCCACGGATTTGTTTAATTCTTCACGTTGGAGTATGGCGAAACAAGCGTATGGCAATTGGAAGACCGTGATAAACGAATCACTTGTCCGTGCGGCTGTTATCTGTTATATGCTGGACAAAGACTACAAGCCGGAAGAAATAAAAAATGAACTGTTGGAGCAGGTGCAACGAAATTTCAGATGGATGCCGGAACTGGTGAGCCTGCTGAGAAAATACGAAGAAAGACAGGTAAAATATGGTAGTTTTGAGAATTTCTATCCGAGGGTAATAGATTTTTTCGAAGACTATGCTAAAAAGGAAAATAAAAGACTGGACGTCATAAAATCAAAGTAACATGAAAACAAAGAACTTATTGGGAGTACTGCTCCTGTTTACATTTACCTTCATCAGTTGTGATAAGGAGGACGAAGAGGGTAGAAAAATTACTGATTATAAAGAGTATGTGCTGACTGTCGCATCGGAAATGAAGCCGGGGGTAATATGGTCAGAGGGACGTGATTATCTGAAAGAAGTATATCCTGTAAAAAAAGAAAATGCAGAAGGGTGGGATGCCTTAGGGGGTATCGGCGGATTTGAATTTGAAAATGGATATGAATATAGAATAAAAATCAGCGAAACAAGTTACCTGGATTATAGCATGGGGCAACCAGCTTGGACAGAACATGAGTTGCTTGAGGTAATCTCCAAAGAGAAAAAAGCTTCGGAGGGATTACCGAAACACTTTATTCCGGAAGCATTCTATAAAGACAAATTCCTGCCTAAATACAGATATGCGGTAGAGGTTGATAACAAAGAGGTAATTGAAGAGGATTTGAAGAATAACTCTATTCTGCCATTGGACTATCACTATTTCTATTATGGCAACAGTGAAGGACCGAAATGGCTCGCAATAAAAGATGACACTAATGTATTAGGTCCTGGTCTGATAAAAAGAACCAATAAAGCTCAGGAAGAATTTCCTGAAGTATATCAGATACTACCACCCGAAGGACAAGTAAATGGTTTCATGGAATGGTCATTCCTGGATGAAGAAGGGAATGAAACAGGCTATCCTTCGTTTGATGTGTTTTTAGGATATTCTGCGAAATCAAGAGAAGCAGGAGTAACATCAAATCTTTTCTATCTGTATAAGGACCTGACAGCACACTATAAGAGCAAATACCCGGATGCAGGTGTAAAAGCGGTTGTAGTTTCTTATGCCATTGAAAAAAACTGACACAATGGTCAAGACTCCATTTCCACCTTCACTTCCTGAATGTTCCGAAGCTCATCACTGAAGTTTACTCCAATCTTGTAGACCGTACGGCTGTCCTTGGCAAAAGGTGCGGCATAGCCTTTCTCTCGAATCTGGGCCAGGGCTTCGTCCGCACTGCCGTTCAACTTGAATTCCATGATGTACACGTAGTCCTGCGTCTGGAGTACCAGGTCAATCCGTCCGCGACTGGTGTGGTATTCCACCTGCACGTAGAAGCCCATCAGCTTGAAAATGATGTAGAGGATATTCTGGTAATGCACTTCGCGGTCACGTGCCAGCTCGTATGGAATGTCGGCAAACATGGTTTTCAACCGTTCGAAGAAATCATCCACTTTGCCCGCCATTACTTCCTCCACGAAGCACTGAATCTGGTAGGGTGACTTGCTTACGCTCACTGACGCGTAGTTGGGCAGCAGGAACTTGAAGAACCCTTGTTCCACTTCACGGTTGGGGAAGCCTAACGTGTAGTTCTCGAACATCTTGTTGTAACCCTTGATGGTGAGGTAGCCGCTCTGGTAGATAACCGGGATCGGGTCGGTTGAGGCCGTATCAATGCTGTCCAGTACAGGCTGACTGGTGACGATGTGTTCCAGTTCTTCTATCGGATAGTGATGGAGCTTGAGCAGTTCGACGAGGTAGGTCGGTGTGCCTGTCTCAAACCAGTAGCTGCCGAACTTTTTCTTCGCAAACGTATTGAGCAGACTGAACGGATTGTACATGCCCACGGCATTTTCCGTGAAGTGATAACCGTCATAATTGGATTTCAGCTCCGCACAAGTCTCTTCATAAGTCAGGCCCGTAGCTGTAGCCAGCGCATGAATGTCTTCCTCAAAATACGTATGGATTTCCTTCTCGCTGATGCCGCAGATTTCCACGTAGCGGTCGTCCATGGAGATGTCCATCAGGTTATTCAAATCGCTGAACACGCTGACCTTGCCGAACTTGGTTACTCCCGTGAGCAGGGCAAAGCGGATACAGCCGTCCATGGATTTTAATGCTCCGTAGAAAGCTTTCAGGGTACTTCGGTATTCGTTCTGCAAGGCTTCATTGCCGATGGCCTGTAGCATGGGCTTGTCATATTCATCGATGAGAATCACCACACGGCGGCCTGTCTGTTCGCAGGCACGGCGGATGATACCCTGGAAACGAAGGGAAAGGCTTGTCTCGCTTTCCCGTGCGCCGTATCGACTTTCCCAGGTACATAGATTGTCATTCAAAATACTGGTCAGCGATTCCGGCGTATCGTATTTCTGCGTATTCAAATCCAGGTGCAGAACCGGATATACTGTCCAGTCCTTCTCCAGCTTCTCCAGTGCCAGTCCTTTGAAAAGCTCTTTCTTTCCTTGTGCATAGGCTTCAAGGGTCGACAATAGCAGGCTTTTTCCGAAGCGTCGCGGACGACTCAGAAAATAGTAACTTCCTGTATTGAACAACTGATAAATCAAGGCGGTCTTATCGACGTATTCATAACCACCCAATATCACTTTCTCAAAGTTCTGCACTCCTACCGGATATAGCTTGCTCATAACCACTGGATTTAGATTCTACTGCGAATGTAGTAATTTTCAGCGAACATTCAAACAGGCAGGAAACAGGAAACGGAAAAGTTGGCCGGAAATGTTGTTGAGTGTGGTAGCGGCTTCGGGGAAAAAGAAAAGGAACCGATCCATTTAAGGGGCGATTCCTTTTTCGTGAGAGTTATTTTTCAGTTTATTCTGCTACTTTCTTTACCACCAGCGTATGGTTATTGGTATCTCTCCATTCTGCCAGGAGGGCATACAGCTCTTTGTAATTCGACGGGGTCTGTAACTGACGGCTGACGCGCAGGCTGCGGGTCACTTTCATGCCTTCTTTCGTGGGCTGGTAGCTGAATACTACTTTTCCGCAAGCATTGCTGATTTCCTTGTTGGTGCGAGAAGTTGCTTTCATTCCTTCCGGCAGGCAGACAATGGTTTCCAGCGTGCAGTTCATAGTTTTCGGCAGAAGGATATTCTCGGGAATGGTTGTATTGGCAGCATACGCATAGAGTGTGCGGGCCGGTGTCGGGTCGTTCAGTGTCACGATTCCCCATCCTTCGGCAGGCTGCTGCAACTTCTTTTCGTCCACTTTCAGGGTGTCGGTCTGCTGCATTTCCTTGGCTCCTAAGTAAACTTCCATTGTCAGCGGTTTTCCATCCAGGCCGCTCACTGCCAGGAAGGGTTGCAGGCTGGCTTCTTCGGTACCTGTCAGGGCGACCTTTTCGGGCATCAGCTTGCTTTGGGCTACCAGCGATACGATGGTAGACAAACCTTGGTTTTCAGCTTTTGACGGGCGAAGGGTACATACGGCTACTTCCGCTTCCAGTCCGGCTGCCTGCTGCAAGGTGACATCCAGGTTCACTAATTCTGCCTGGGTGCCGTAAGCCGAACGGATAACTTCCGATGCCGGACGGAGACGGTAGCGACATCCTGCAGTGATACGCCGCAACGGCCCAATTGATATAGTTCGGTCATGTAGCGGGCAATGGCGTTGCGGACTGCCTGCGGATTGCCTTGGATGCCTCGGGTCAGTTCGGCTACCTTTGCTTCGATAACGGAGCGGTTGCCGGGCTGGAATTGTGCTTTCAGGCTTTTCAGGGCTTCATCGTATCGTGACCAGGTTGAGGCCACGAAGACGGGCATCATGCCGCTGGCTACTGCTTGTACTTGTCCCATATTTCCTCTTGTGGAAGGATAGGCGTAAGGGCGGGGCTTCACTTCCTTTAGTGTCCAGGTGAAGGATTTCATTCCGTCTCTTTGGGCAATGGACGGCTGGGCAGAAGCGTTCAGCAGTTCATAGTGTACCGATTTCCGGCTGGTACGTTCAGGCGGAAGGTGAATTCCTTGATGGGAGAAAGTTCTTTGACCGGACAGCAGACATCAAGTTCCGGCAGGTAACCGGCTTTGCTTACAATGGAGTAATCCAGCACGATGGTGGCACCTAATTCAAGTCCGGTGTGCACCACGACCATTTCTTTCAGTTGGTTGTAGGCCGGTGCGTTGGCAGCTGCGGCAGGCAATACCTCTACGAAGGCATTGGCGGGTGTCTGAACACGGTGCCATCTTTCTGGCGGGTGTAGGACGCGTGAATCTCCAGCTTCTGGAAGTCGGGGTTATACACGATAAATGTTTCTCCGTACAGGCCGTTCATGGCGGCATGGGTGAACAGGGTGAGTTCCTTCTGCACCCGCATCTCCTGACTGCCGTCGGCACGCAGGGTGTACGTTTTCGAGAGTTTGCGGAATTCTGCTTCCGATGCGGCTCTGGCCGGCAGTACAGCCAGCAAAAGCATTCCTATGATTCCTATGTAGATTGATAATGTTTTCATTACGCTTCGTTTCTTGTTAAATCCTCGTATGAGTGGTTATTTCTTTACCACAATGTATTCTCCATATCCCTTGGCTGTGTTCACCGCATTTCGGAAACTTTCCCAGTCGGATGCTTCGTAGACCCGCTTCTTCAGGCGCAAGGATGTTTTCACCTGCAACTGGTTGCCGTTTTGGCCCATGTATCCGGTGAATCCGGCACCTGGCCCGTCCATCTGGTCCTGCTTTTCCTTTCCTTGCCATTCGTATCCTGCAGGAAGTTTCAGGTTTTCTTCCATTTCCACCAGACGGGAGCAGCCGTCCTTGAAGCCGTAGGCCCGTTTCTCCAGGCTGGTATCTATCCGCAGGTAGGAGAGGACTTGCGTGTAGAGGTTATTCAGTACGAAAGGTTTGAAAACCATTTCTCCCTGGTCGCCTTTCAGTGCATATTCCGGAATCTCGTAGCGGAACGTAATCTGGATAGGGGCGCGCTGGTAGTCTTTCGGTGTCCGTCCGTAGTCCACGCTTTTCAATCGGGCTTTGGGCGATACGTTCAGCAACTGGCGTTCCATGGTATGTGCCCATTCGCTCTGAAATCCGGTGGTGAAGATGCGGCGGATGTTGCTGTCGCTCTGTCCCTCAGCTTCGATGGTGAAGGTACCTTTCAACGTGCCTTTTTCATCGAGGGTGTTCTGTGCCTTGATACGTACGTAATGGTTTTCCGGGTCGGAGATAGGAGTCAGGCACAGGTCGGTGCCTTCCGGTGTGCCCGGCAGGTAATTTTGCTGCTGTTCGGCACTGCTCCACAGTTCCCGGCAGAAAGGTACCCACGTGGGGTCGAGCGGCATCATTGTGCCGTCACTGAGTTTCACTACGGCCACGCAGTGGTTGAAATGGTCGGCCGGAATGGTCTCCACCCGGCTGCCTGCCATGGTCATGGCCGGAAAGGCTTCGAATCCTGCCATCCGCAGGAACGCAATCAGTGTGCCGGCAATGTCCTTGCACACCCCGCAGCGGTCGGTATAATTCATCTTCAGGTTGTGCAGGGTGAATCCTTCTCCCTTTCCCATGGAGATACCTGCATAACGGATGTTGTCGGCCACCCAGTGGGTGAGTACCGCCACTTTTTCCAGTTCGGTTTTTTTACCCCGAATGAGTTCGTCTACTTTCTTCTGGGCTTCCGGAATGGCGGTGAAACTGCCGTAGTCTTCGTTGACTCCGTAGAACCAGCGTGACTTCTCTTTCCAGTCGGCGGTGGTAGACATCATCAGCTTCGGTGCGGCGTCATAGAAATCGACCATATTTGGTTCCCGACGGAAGGGTAGGATGGCATCTTTAGCAAAGGTATAGACTTTCCGTCCGTCTTCGTAGCGCATGGAGGAAGCGCAGCTGCCTGATAGAACTGGAATTGCATTTCTTTTTCGGCCGGCAGACTGACGCGGTACACTTTGCGCAGGGTGGGATCGGCCGACCAAAAGGGCACGATGTCGTAGAACTGTCCGCGCATGGGCGGGATAAAGCGGGAGTCGTCGCCTGACTGGGGTGCATCACTCAGCAGGGCATACGTGAATCCTTTCTTGTCGATTTCATAGTCGATGATGTCGCCCGGTTGCAATGCACCCAGTTCCAGCATAATCTGGCGGGCTCCCCAGTAGATAGCTCTGGCCGGAGCGGCGTAGTCGCACGCCTTGCTCACATCGACCGATGTATAAGTTCCGTCGGCATGGTAGATGGTCACTCGCTTGAAAGTAGCAGCTGCCGTCAGCGGGTCGTAATCGTATTTCAGTATCCGTTGCTGCAAGGCTCCGGCAGTTGTCTGCACCCGTACAGCCCGGCAGACCGCAAACGAACCTTGTCCGGTGGGTTCCACCGTCACACTGGTACTGTCTAGTAAATTCACACAAGGATAATCGGCATATTGTTTATCCAAAGAAACTGCCCCGTCGTTTCTCCACGACTGGGCATGTACGGCCGTCCCTCCTCCTATCAGGATGGCAGCACCTACAAAAAATAGTTTTGTCTTTTTCATATTTTTCTGATAGATTGCCTGGTAAAAAATAACGGTCTTAAAGGTAGGTATTCTTGTGTAGCTGACCTAACGATTAAGGGATTTATTTTTGATAAATGTCTCTGTAATTGGGAAGGGATGGAGTTATTGATAAAAGGTATGATTTCCAAATTTTGGGGACGGTTTTTAGTTATTAAACATGAAATGGAAGAGAAATATGCAGTAAAGTCGTATTTCTCAGAGAATTTCCTAAATTTGCAACAGACGAACTGTAAATTTGAAGACCGAAATGAGGGCAGTTATACAAAGATGGATAATCTGTTTGTGCGGAGGGATGCTTTTTCCTTTTGCCGAAGCGCAGGTTGTGCAGCGGGGGGTGGTGCTGGAAATGAACAGTGGAAACCGTCCGCTGGCAGGGGTGGAAATCAGGGCGACCGGTGCGGCTCCGTCCGACAGCGACCAGGAGGGGCAGTTCGTCTTGTCATTTGTATCTTCTCTGCCGGGCGACCCGTTGCTGCTGGACGGGGTATATAAGAAAGGTTTTGAAATGGTAAACCGGGAGAAGGTGGATAACTGGAACCTTTCGTCGGATGCGGTGCTGAAAATCGTTTTGGGGCGTACGGAGATGATTGATGCACTGCGGAAAAAATATTATCAGATAGGTGTCTCTGCCAGTGAGCGGGAATATCATGCAGCGCTGGTGGAACTGGAGACTCGCCGGAAACTGCAACGGCTCACTGACGAGGAGTATGTCCGGAGGGTGGATTCTTTGTCGCAGGTGCAAGTGACCTTGAAGCGAAGACTGGAGGTGTATGCCATGAGGTTTGCCCGCCTGAACCGTGATGAACTGGAACGAACAGAGCAGCAGGCGCTGGAGTTGCTGGATAAGGGTGACATGGAAGGAGCTATCCGCTTGTATGAGTCCATGCATACGGATTCAGTGCTGGCACAGCGTGTGGCCGGAAGGCAGGCTGCCGATGCGGATGTGCAGCTTTTGCTGCCTTCATTGGTGCACAGTTTTGAACTGATGCGGCAGACGGGCGATGTGGCGGGCTGTGATTCGGTGGCCCGCTTGATTTTGGAAGCAACACGGGAGATGGCTCCACGACTGACCGTGACGGAGTGGATGTGGAACAGTGGAAAGAAAGAGGCTGCTATCGACCGATATGGCCTGCTAGTCAAGGAAGCGCAGACGGTGGCGAGGTGGAACAAATAGAGGTCAGTCTGCAACGTTGTCGGCAGGATGTGAAGTGGCCTAAGAAAATAAAGGAGAAACTGAAATTACTGGAAGAACGGATTCTAGCTCGTCGTAACTGGGCTCGAATCAAAGAAAATAGTTGGAAAAATGAGAAGTAAGCTGGTAAAGGTTTTTATTGCATCGTCGGCTGAATTGGATCAGGACAAAACGATGTTTGATGTGTATTTTTCGGACAAGAACAAGCTGTACCGGAAAAAGGATATTGAGTTTGACCATCGTACTTGGAAGGATTTCTGCAGTTCGCTGAACGACGGTCGCCTGCAGGACCGCTACAATGCGTACATCCGTGAATGCGACCTGGTGATTTTCTTGTTTCACACACGCCTGGGAAAATATACGCGTGAAGAGTTGGAAGTGGCTTTGGCTGCTTTCCGGGAGAATAAAGAACGTCCGCAAATCTTCATTTATTTTAAGGAAGAAGGTGTTGAGGATGAGGCGCTTACCAATTTCAAGCAATACTGTGAGCATACACTGGGACACTTCTGCGATGTGTACACTACACCGGAAGACTGGCGGGTTAAATTTGACCGTCAGTTGGCTATATTGGAGCAGGAAGGAGTAATTCGTGCTCCATCAACCGAGGAGAAAATGCTGTATAGACTGAAGTTTACCTTGTCGTATGTAGTAGCTCCGCTGATTGTGATGTGGCTGGCATTTAAGGCTTTCTTCTATTTTACCCCAGTAACTACGACGGTTTGCCTGAGCGATCAGACAGTTTCCGCACTTCCATTTGAGGGGGCAGACATTACGCTGACTTATTCCGACAAGAGCGAGACCTGCCACGTGGACCGACTGACCGATGAAGCGATTTTCAAGGAGATACATTCCCGTTATCTGGGTACTCCGGTGCAGCTTTCAGTCACTGCTAAAGGATATGAACCAGTGGACACGGTGATGGAACTGGAAAAGAGACTGGTGGTAAACATACGTCGCGACAAGAGTCTTTCAGTAGTGTTCGGCACCGTGAAGGATGAAGCGAACCGTCCGCTGTCAGGCGTGACCATACAGGTGATCGACTTACAGACTGTTTCGGATGAAATGGGAAATTTCCGTTTGTCGGTTCCTCTGGACAAACAGCAGGTGCAGCAGCGGGTACAGGCCTTCAAGAAAGGATATGAATTATGGGATTTCACCGGTCCGGTGTCCGATAAAATCCCATGGAAAATCATTCTTCGCAAATAAAAGTTACTTGGTATAGAGCCGTTGCTGTGGTATTCTTTCAGGGTGTACAGCAGTAGGGCATCATTCGGCTGGGAGCCTGCCTTGTATTCCAGCCCTTCCTTCAGCAGTTCCTGTGCTCCCGGTTGTGAAAGTTGCTGAGCAAATCGCCCTTGGCCAGCTTGACGACAATAGGGTAGGTGGCGAAATACTGCGGAAATAGTGCTTTCATCTCCTCGGCTATGGCGGAAGCTTCTTCCAGGTAGTGCAGGGCCTGCTGGTTATCGCCATTCTGATAGTAGTTCACACTGACGTTCATCGTGATGAGCATGTAGTTCGTTCCTAACTGTGCTTTGTTTTGTGCATATAGGTCTTTCATCAGTGTGTAGGCTTTTAGTTGTTCCTTCAGTGCCTGCTTGTATTTTTCAGTTTGCTATAACCCAGGGAAAGGTTGTTGTAGGTGCTGCATGTATTTGCTTTGAGTTCGTTGTTGTGGGGATATTTCTTCAGTTCCTTTTCCCGTCCTTCTTTTACGCGTTCCAGGTATTTCAATCCGAGTTCATAATATCCGCCGCATACCAGTGCGACTCCCATGCTGCTTTCTACACTCAGGTTTTGGTATCCCCAGGCCGATTGTATGGAATAGAGGGCATCGAGTTCAAGAGCTTCCTGGGCGGCTTCCTGGTTTTTAGATTCTGCAATCAGTACATCAATGTATTTGGCTCGTGCATAAAGATTTTCCTGGGTAAACTGGGAACTGCTGGATTCACTTAGTTTCTTGGTGTATTGGTAGGCTTTGACCAGGCTGCGCCGTTCTTCTGGCTGGTTGCCTTTTCGCGAATAATAAGTGGAATACATCATCTCCAGATTGTGCAAGGCGTTGATTTTAAAATCGGGTGAAAGAGAAGTGAACTCTTGTTCGATTCTCGTTCTCAAAAGTTCTGCTCTTTCTGGGAATGCGTCGGTTTCGGAATCTACACTCAGTTGCAGGTAGACGATGTATCGTTGCAGGAACTCAGCTGCTTTGGTAATCGGATTATTCTGGTAAAGTACTTCTGCTTTTGTGTATGCCTCAGCAGCTATTTTATAAGCATCTTTCATTTGACCGGCATTCATAGCAAAATCCAGTAGCATATCCAGGTAGTTCAGTTCGATGGAAATTCTCTTTTCCTCGTCAAGGTCGGGGTCGTTGAGGCTGATTTCTTTGATTTTTGCTGCAGTCTGACGGGCCTTCTCCAAATCTTCCTTTTGGGAATAAAGCCTCATCAGTGAAGTATAGGAATCTAGAAGAGAACCTTTCTGTATCCGGATAAACAGCTGATTGTCACTAACGGCTATTTGTTCTTCAAGGTTTTTGATATTGCTCAAATATACCTCTTCTGCCTGTTTCCATTCATGTATGGCTTCGAGCAGGTAGCCGTCTGGTGAAGCGTGATTTGCATGACGGCCAGATAGTCGCCCGATGGCATGGCTTCTTGTGCCTGTTGCAGGATTTCGAGTGCCTGCTGGTTGTATTCGAAGGCCTTGGAGTAGTCTTTTCGGATATTGGTGGCAATGAGTGTCTTCAGATTAAGAACCTGAATAAGCGATTTTTCATCGAATGCCAGTTTCTGACAGCGGTCTGCCCATTCTTCCAGGTCTTGTTCTCCTAAGGTGATTTTTTGTAGGACGTATTTTAGGACGTAGGAAAATCGGTCGGGCAATATTTCTGCAATCCACTTGTAGGTGTCATAAGCTTTCTGCTCATTTTCCTTTCCTCCGGCCAGTGCACACAGGTCGGCGTAGCGATACATGCGTTCTGCCAGCAAATCAATGTCTTCATCGGCTTGTGTGCGTTGCTGTAGCTTTTGGCGGGCCTGAACAATCAAGCCGGAATTGTTATATAATTCTATTGCCTCTGTCAGTTTGCCATCCTCTACCAGTTTCAGCACTTGTTTCTCTATTTGGGTTATATCGTCGGGGTTGATTCGGGCAAATTTCTCGGCATACTTGTCCAGCATGTTCATGAAAGTGTGGTTTTCTTCTGCCAGTTCTTTCAGTCGTTGGGCTCTTTCTGCTTGCGTAATTTTCTGCTGGGCGTACAAATGGTTGATTTCCTGTACTGTCTTATTGCGAAGCTTGGAAAATGTGCTATGGCAATGGCGTAGTAGTGATTCTTTTGTTCTTCGATGGTACCTTCCGGGGCCATGACAATGTCCAATGAACGCTTCTCTGAAAGAATCCAGCCGTTGAGCATGTCGCTGTTGACGACTTCGTACCCTTTCTTGTAGGCTTGTGGAGACTGATAGCTGTGCCTGCTTTGTGATTCAGAAAATGAAAGCAAAATTCCCCATTATTGTCTGTATCAGTAGCAGGTGCACCGATGGCCATTAGTTGTACTCCGGGCAAGGGGGTATGTTGTGAGTTGAAAATGCGTACGTTGCCTTTTTGTGAAACTTGCGCTGAAAGACTGACAGAAATTAGCAGTGCCGTACAGAAACAGGTAAGAGATGGTGTGTTTATCATAGATTTCAGTTTTATTGTGTGTGATGTCTTTTGAAAATGATTTGACTGTGGATAAAGATAGGCATTATTTGTAAAACCGGTAATAGTCGGCTCTTATTTTTTTGAACGACAAGAGATAAGTGGTATAATTTTCAGTATATTTGTTGGAGGCATTGTTTATTTAAATATAGAAGATATATGAAACACATCCTGATTCTTTTGTGTGCCCTGCTGGGCCTGGGCAGTTGCCAGAGTGGTAACAGCACTGAGATAGACAACCGGACGGTACAGACGTTCGACGTACCGCGTTTTATGGGGAAGTGGCACGAAATAGCCCGTTATGACCACCGCTTTGAAAAGGGCATGACCCGTGTAACGGCCACATATACTTGCTTTCCAACGGACGCATTGAGGTGCTGAATGCGGGATACAAAGATGGAAAGTATAAGGAAATCAAGGGAAAGGCCAAACAGCCCGATCCGAACGACCCCGGCAAGTTGAAAGTTTCGTTCTTCCTGTGGTTCTATGCCGATTATTACGTGCTCGATATTGACCCGGACTATCGCTACGTGCTGATAGGCAGTAGCAGCGATAAGTATCTCTGGATTATGAGCCGCGAAGAAACCCTGCCCGACGAAGTACTTCAGGAATTGATAGGTAAGTTGCGCCAGCGCGGGTATGACACGGACAAGTTAGTGTTTAATAAATGAGAGGATATGGGAAATAAAAGAGTCCCTCTGCTTCACATTGCAGCGAAAGCAGGGGGACTCTTATTTATTTCGATAAAGAAGTCAGGTTTGTTTTTCAGGCCCTGAATCCAATGCGACGGATGGGCTGCGGTTCCAGTTTCACTACCTGCTTGCCGCGGAGACGATTACCTGCCTTTACGACATCTTCCTGGGTGATAGTACGGAACAGGAAGGTATTGTCGGGAATAGAAGGTTGCGACATGATACGCTGGGCCATGCATTTGATGATACCCTGCTCAATCAGGTTGTGCAGCCAGCGTCCGTTGCCGAAATACTCATCGCGCTGGGCGGTGGCTTCCACAATCAGGGTATACAGTTCCTTGTCCGCTTCGGAAGTCAGTTGGAAATTGCGTTTCTGCAAGAGACGGTGTGCCATTTCCATCAGCTCGTCCGCATTGTAATCGTCAAAGTAGAACTGGAGAGGGAAACGTTCCTGCAAGCCGGGGTTGGTACGGAGCATCTGCTGCATCTTGTCCTCGTAGCCAGCCAGGATGATAATCATGTCGGGATTGGGTTCTGAGAGCACAGTGAGCAGGGCGTGAATCACCTCTTTCCCGAAATCTTTCGTTTCTTGTTTCGTGGTAATCAGGGTGTAGGCTTCGTCGATGAAGAGTACGCCTCCCCGGGCTTCCTCAATGGCTTGCCTGATGTGTTTTTCTGTTTCACCAATGTATTCGCCCACCAGTTTTGTGCGGCATGTTTCTATGGTATGTCCGCTGGAAAGCAGCCCCATCTGGTGATACAGCTGTCCGATGAGTTTGGCCACCGTCGTCTTTCCTGTACCGGGATTGCCTAAGAACAGCATGTGGTGGCGGTTGTCCAGTTCCGTGTCGAGCCCTAATTCCATACGCCGCTTCATGAAGGCGGCCATCATCCGGGCCTCCTGCAAGTCTTCCTTCAGGCGGGTCAGTCCTACCATCTCCTGCAGGGCTTGTTCGGCATCCGATGGCATGTTGTCTTCGGGCAGGGGACTATCTTCTTCGGTATGCGGAAGCGGCTGTTCTTCATCAAACGGTAAAGGAAGATCATCTACCGGAAAGGCTTCGCTTGGGTCATCGGTTTCCGCCTTGTCGGGTGTATAGATGGTGTTCTCTTCCGTAAAGATGCGGCTCATTGCTGTGCTGCATCTGCGCAACTGATAGGTACTGTCCATTGTGCCGTAGAAGATGAAGATAGGGCCAGAAGAAACTTTCTGTTCCATCAGGTTTCCTAACAGGTCGAGCAGGTTGGATTCCTGTCGGGTGTACTCCTTGTAGGGCACTTCCACCAGCACCACTTTTCGGGTGTCCATCTTCTCTTGTAGGACTTTCCATTGCAGGGAACCCTCCAGCAATTCTTGTAGGGAGAAATGGTTGCAAAGAGCGGTTTGCTTTTCACAAAAATGAAGGGCCAGCAGGCGGGCGGCATATTTGCGAGCTGATTGCCTGAAACAAGCAGGTGAGGTACGGCAAGCTGATGGCTGTCGAGCGCATACAATGTTTCGAGGAACTGCCGGATGAGGTTCGAGTCACATTGTTCCTGGTGCATCCAGGAGAACAAGGGCAGGAAACAGAAGGTCTCGGCAAAGTATTTTTCTTCAGGGCGGGTCTGGAAATCCTCCACCTCGGTCTTGTCCCAGCATTCGTAGCCGGAATAGAGTTCTAAGAGTGTCCATCCCACCGGGCGTCCGTTGCGGTAGACATAGATACGGTAGAGTCCGGCTTCCCATTCTTCTTCAGAGAGGATGTCGAACCGTACTTTTCGGGACTTTTTCCCTTTCAGTGAACGGGTATCACAGCCCAACAGGCGGTATTCGCAGGAATACACCCGGATAGAAAGTTCCTGGGCATCGGTAAAACCATCGGGATGAGAGATTTCCACGGCGAGGTGGTTGTGAGCATATTCGGGAGCACAGAGATCTTCAATAAAGGTGCGTGTAGCACGTAACATAACATTTTTCATATACAACAAACGAATTTTAAAATGAGAAAATAGAAATAGATAAAGATAGAAGCTTACGGACACTGAAGGTCCGTAGCAGCGTAAATTCCCTCTCGTTTCCCCATCGAAAGAGAGGTGCGCGGCTAGTACGTCAAAGAGCACAACAATCCCGGCCTCCTTGTCGGAAGCAATAATTCATTCGATTCCTATGCTGAGAAAAATCCGGTCAGGACCTCAGCGGAACGTAACGAAAACTTTGTGTGTGACATCTTTAACGATCATTTGTTGTATCTAAATCAATGTGCGATGAAAACCGCCTTGTGCGCATTTTCGGAACAAATATAAGCATAACTCTTTAATTAACGAAGAATTAGGGAGGAAAATCGTTCTTGTGGCAAAAATAATTCTCCTCGCGACCGTTGGCTCATTAAGGGATTATCCTTACATTTGAGTAAAGATAAAAAATGAAGGAATATGTCGCACACGAAGTTTAATCTGCAACGGTTTCTGGATGCGCAGGAAGGCGTGTATCCTGTGGCATTGAAGGAAATCAGAAATGGAGGTAAGCGCAGCCATTGGATTTGGTATATCTTCCCTCAGCAGAAGGGGCTGGGCTATAGTTACAACTCGGAGTTTTATGGACTGGACGGGGAAGAAGAGGCCCGGGCTTATCTGGCACATCCTGTATTGGGTGTCCGCCTGCGGGAAATCTCCCATGCCTTGTTAGGTCATCGTGGCCATCGTACGGTGCGGGAACTGATGGGGTCGGAGGTGGATGTATTGAAACTGCATACTTCGATGAAGCTGTTTGATAAGATTGCACCGGGAGAGGTGTTCGGAGAAGTGCTGAAGGCGTATTTTTATGAGTGAAAGGAGGAAAAGGCATGAAGAAAATCCGAATAACCGTAATGCGAAAGGCGTGTTACCGGGATTTAATGGAGAAGTATGAGAATCCCATCGAACATGCGTGTGACATGGAAGAAGGGCAGGTGTTCATTGCTAATGCCTGGGAGAAGCCTGAGGGACTTTGTGAGAGTGCATGGCAGAGCATGTCGCCTTTCGTGATGGCACTGGCTCATGGGGGAAGCAATTTTTATGACGGCTGGATGAAGAACGAACGTTCGGCTATGATTTCGTGCAACGACGGTTTCCGTCCGGTGAGTTTCCTGATAGAAGTAATCGATTAATACAGAAGAATATGTTAGCTTATACGTATATGGAGCACGGCCGTTTCTCACTGATAGAGAAGCCTGTGCCCGAACTGAAAGACCCGAAAGACGCCCTGGTGCGCGTCACGTTGGGAAGTATCTGCACCAGCGATTTACACATCAAGCACGGCAGTGTGCCGCGTGCTGTACCGGGTATTACGGTGGGGCATGAGATGGTGGGCATCGTGGAACAAGTAGGAGCGGAGGTCACTACCGTGAAGCCGGGTGACCGGGTGACGGTCAACGTGGAGACCTTCTGTGGGGAATGTTTTTTCTGTCAGCACGGATATGTAAACAATTGTGAGGACCCCGACGGAGGATGGGCACTGGGTTGCCGTATCGATGGGGGACAAGCGGAATACGTGCGGGTACCGCATGCTGACCAAGGACTGAACCGTATTCCCGACGGAGTGACGGACGAGCAGGCACTTTTCGTGGGCGACATCCTGGCCACTGGCTTTTGGGCTGCCCGTATCTCGGAAATTACGCCCGAAGATACGGTGCTGCTGATTGGAGCCGGACCTACAGGAATCTGTACGTTGCTCTGTGCCCGGCTGAAACATCCGCGTCGTCTCATTGTATGTGAGAAATCAGAAGAGCGTATCCGTTTCGTGCAGACCCATTATCCCGAGGTACTGGTCACTACGCCGGAACAGTGTCAGGAGTTTGTGAAAGCTCACAGCGCGCATGGAGGAGCCGATGTAGTCATTGAAGTGGCCGGAGCCGATGATACCTTCCAGCTGGCTTGGGAGTGCGCTCGTCCGAATGCCATTGTGACCGTCGTGGCTTTGTACGATCGTCCGCAGGTGCTTCCCTTGCCCGACATGTACGGCAAGAACCTTACCTTCAAGACAGGCGGGGTAGACGGTTGCGATTGTGCCGAAATTCTCCGGCTGATAGCAGAAGGAAAGATTGACACTACGCCACTCATTACACACCGCTTCCCGCTTAATGAGATAGAAGAAGCTTACCGCATTTTCGAGAATCGTCTGGATGGGGTGATTAAGGTGGCGATAACTGAAAAAGTCGAGCTTTATGCAGGAGACACGGACTGGCAGCGTATTGCTCGGACCAAACAATCTGATTTCCGTCGGAATTGTTTGCAGGTGGGATGTGAGGCCAATTCATTGAACAGGCAGATGGTACGAAGAACTATTATGGCAATGTGCTTCAGGAAAAGGATGCCCGGAAAGGATTGAATTTCTACGAAGGTTTCCGGAAAGAAATCTTGTCTGCCATAGGGGCGTACAGACAGCGTTATGGGCTAACTTACTCCGTAGTGAACATATTCCGTGGAACTTGTTTTTCCCGATGGGACTTACTTCTCGTGCGAAAGAAGCGTGTGGTGAACTCTTGAGGGAACTGACAGGGCTGGAAGTGAAGGAGGTGACCTGTATCCGGGTTGAATATGCTCCTTCTTCTGCAGACACTACAGATGGATGGCGCTGGGGTATCACCAACATTTTGTACAAAAGTAACTTTAAGGTAATACCCCTACAAATAACTTCTTTTACGTAATCATTGTTTTTGTTTATTTTCTTCTTTTTCTATTATTTTGCATACTTTATCAACCTCTCTTAGTGAAGGCATAATTTCAGGGTCTATCCATGTAAGAAAATCACTGATTATCGCATACATGCTCTTCACATAAGAAAAATCGCATTTTCTGTTTACAAAGCATATCGGCTCATTGTGATTGATACGATTACGCAATTCGCGAACCTGCGCTATAATATCGTTAATTTCCTTGCGTCCGTACCCTGAAGGCAGCTTCTTGAAAATCCGGCATGGTACACCAGCCAAAAGCGCATAGTGGTGCGCTTCATAAAAACTGTTCCAGAAACCCAAAGTCTGTTCGGCTATTACTCTGCCACTCGTAACCCTGACACCCCGGTCAACAATTTTCTTTTCTGCCTTCAGAACTTCTTTTAATATATAGTCATTGGTGACTTTTTTCTTTGTCCGCTTGTTTGTATATGTCAGGGAAGGAGCAATCATGAATCCAGTCTTCTGGTTGATAATCCAGTTACCGTCGAAGAAATGGCGTGCCAGTGCATAATGCAACTGATTACGCAATATGACCTCAAAGGAAGACAGCAGCGGATGAAATGCCTGTGCAATCTTCATGTTTGCAAAATATAGCATGACAGCCTTGTTTTTGTTGCGATTGGTTGCTCTATAATATTTGGCGACCCTTGAATTGGAATATAATCTGACTACTTTTTTATATTTCATTTTGCATATTCAAATAAAAGCCGTACCTTTGCATTGTAATGCTTGGTAAAGCCTCTGTTATCAAAACACGTAACCAAGTTAAGGATATACCCGTTCATCAAGAACGGGTTTTTTCGTTTGTAATATCATATCTGTTTTACCCTACAAAAATAGCGAAAAAAGAAAGTCATAAAAAGTACTTCAGACCATTTTTAATATTATAAGGCATAAAGTCTCTTTTAGAGGTGCCACTAACATTTACTATAGACATTGCTTTTTAGTATTTGTTAATAATTATATAGAAGACTATACATTTCAGATGATTCCCGAAAACGATGGTTTAAGAGATTTCTTTATTTTTATTTTGAGGAGTCATATAAATATCCTATTTTCAATCCCAAAATTATTCCCTAAAACAAACTCTCATTACTGAATATAAAATAGGATTTTGAAACATAAAATGAATAGCAATGAAAATAGGTTATGCACGTGTTAGTACTAATGAACAAAATTTGGATAGGCAGTATGATCAACTTATCGCTCATGGATGTGAACGTATTTTTATGGAAAAAATTACTGGATCTAAAAAAGAAAGACCTGAACTGGAGCGAATGATTGACATTTTAAGGAATGGAGATACTGTATTAATAACTGAACTAACAAGATTAAGCCGTTCGGTTAAAGACTTGTTTGAGATAGTTGAAATTATTCGTTCTAAACATGCGGACATAAAATCTCTAAAAGAGCCATGGCTTGATACGACAACTCCACAAGGAAAGTTGTTATTTACAATTTTTGCAGGAATAAGCCAGTTTGATCGGGATATAATACGCCAAAGAACATTGGAAGGATTATCCAGTGCAAGGGCAAGAGGTCGAAAAGGTGGAAGGCCTAAGGCACCATCACAAAAAATGGAACTTGCATTAAAAATGTATGACAGCAAAGATTATTCTATATCAGAAATAGAACATGCTTCCGGCATAAGTAAAAGCACTCTTTATAGATATTTGAAAAAACGATAAAATAATAAATTGATTTAATACTTCTAATAACTATGGATTCTTCTATCATTATTCTTTCTCAAGAGCAACGTAAAGAACTGACAACTATTCCTGAAAATATAAGCGATTATGTCATGGCTAAATATTACACATTATCTGAAGAGGATATATATCATATTCAGACACATAGGCGTGATACAAACAAATTAGGATTTGCCATTCAGTTATGTTGTATTAAATATCCTGGATGGGGTTTTACATCTACAAAGGCTATTCCGGAGAAAGTTTTGAACTATGTTTCCAAGCAGTTAGGTATTTCGCCAATAAATATTCATTCTTATGGGGAAAGAAAAAATACAAGAACCAAACATATAGAAGAAATATGTACGTGGTATGGTTATAGACCGTTTACTAATACTGAAAGTCAAGCCCTTGAAGAATATATTGAACAAAAAGCTATAGTAAGTGATGAGCCTTTTTCTCTTGTAAAGTCAGGTATAGACTTCCTTAGAAACAATAAAATAATACTTCCGGGAATAACCACTATAGAAAGAATAGTAAGAAAAGTCTGTATAAGCATTGAATCATCATTATTTTCTGATATCTACTCCTGTCTTGTACCGGAACAGTATAAATTGTTAGACAAGATTATTGACTCTCAGAATGAGAAAGTTATGACTACATTGGGAATGCTGAGGAATGTTGCCGGGCAATGCTCCCCTCAAGCCTTTAATGATGTAGCGGACAAACTCAAGCAGGTACGTGAACTGAACTTAAATGTTGATTTGAGCTTTATTCACCCCAATAGAATTAAACAGATATATCGTGCTGCTTCCAGATATGAGCCACACATGTTCAGGCGTTTCCCTAATCAGAAAAAATACGCTCTTTTGGCAATATATCTGCAAATGTTGGAGCAAAAGCTTGTAGATATGGCAGTTGAAATTCATGACAAGCTGATTAATACCTATCTCTCAAAAGGACGTAAGTTGCAGGATAAAATGCAGCAGGAAAACGGAAAATCAATCAATGAGAAAGTACATCTGTTTATCAATATCGGTGCGGCATTGATAAGGTCAAGGGAAGAAGGAACAGATCCGTTCGCAGCAATAGAGAACATTATGCCATGGAAAAAGATGGTGGAATATATAGAGGATGCCAAGATTCTGGTAAGACCACAAGGATATGACTACCTCGATCTGATCGACAAATGGTATTCCCAGTTACGGAAGTATTCTCCAACATTGTTGGACACATTGACTTTTTCCTCAACAAACACCTCCATGTCTCCTTTAATTCACAGTCTGGATGTTTTGCGTGAGCTAAACAGGAGCAACAGACGTAATGTCCCGGAAGATACATCTGTTGAGTTTCTACCTGAAAGATGGAGAAAGCATATTTATGGAAATGGCAACAGTATTGACCGTCATTATTATGAGATGGCAGTATTGGCTGAACTGAAAAACAGGATACGTTCCGGTGATGTTGCAGTAGAAGGAAGTTGCAACTACAGGAATTTCAACGACTATATGCTTCCGGTATCACAATGGAAGAAGAAAACGGACATTTCAGAAAAACTTGCAGTAAGCAGTAATTTTAACGAGTATATAAAAGAAAGGTATTCCTCATTGGATTCAATGTATAAATCTCTTTCTGAAAACCTTACAAAACTAAAAGATCTGGAAATAGATGATGGTAAGATTCACATAGAAAAACTTGAAAAGGAAGTTCCGGAAGAAGTTAAGAGTTTAAACGACTCCTTATATGGGATGCTTCCGAATGTAAAACTGGCTGAAATACTTTTTGAAGTATCCAAGTGGACAGGATTTGATCGCTATTTTACACATGCCTCTTCCGGTAACACTCCAAAGGAAGATGAAATACCATCCATTATGGCAGCATTGATGGCAATAGGAACAAATATAGGGCTAAGTAAAATGGCAGACTGCACAAAAGAATTTGATTATCATAAACTTGCCAATATATCCCAGTGGAGATTACATGATGATGCAATGAAAAAGGCGCAGGCCTGTCTTGTAAATTATCAACACAGGCTGTCTCTTCCATCATATTGGGGCGACGGGACAACATCATCAAGTGATGGTATGCGTGTACAGGTCGGAGTATCTTCTTTGGTATCAGAGCATAATCCCCATTATGGTTCCGGTAAAGGAAGTACAATATACAGGTTTGTCAGTGACCAATACTCTACATTCTACACCAAAGTTATCAATACCAATGCAAGGGAAGCCGTTCACGTTATAGACGGATTGTTGGAACATGAAACAGACTTATGTATTAACGAACATTATACAGACACAGCGGGATATACAGATCAGGTGTTTGGACTAAGCCATTTGCTGGGATTCGTATTTGCTCCAAGAATCAGGGATATTTCTGATTCAAAACTTTATCAGCTGCCAGAAATGGAACTCAAAAAGAATATTAACAACCTTGCTTCTGCCAGGATAAATACGAATATCATTGAACAGAATTATGAGGATATACTTCGGCTTGCCTATTCTATCAAGGATGGATTGGTATCCAGTTCATTAATCCTGTCAAAGCTTGGGTCATATTCAAGGCAAAATTCATTGGCCAAGGCACTCCAGGAAATGGGACGAATAGAGAAAACCATATTTATACTGAGATATGCTACAGATAATGTATTGAGAAGGAGGATTCTTGTAGGACTGAATAAAGGGGAAGCAATGAATGGACTTGCACGAGCTGTATTTTTCGGGAAACAAGGAGAGCTGCGTGAACGGGATTTACAAGATCAGCTACAAAGAGCCAGCGCATTGAATATTTTGATTAATGCCATAAGTATATGGAATACCGTCTATCTGGAAAAGGCCGTAGAATACCAAAAGAAATATAAAGGTATAGATGAAAATTTATTAAAGCATATATCACCCTTAAATTGGTCACACATAAATTTTCTGGGAGAATATTCATTTCAGTCAAATATGGCTTTAGGTCTAAATGAATACAGACCTTTAAAGGTCTAATTCTATATACATAAATTAACTCTTTTAGGCTGTTTAAAAGCCTTAGAGGTTTAATTTATGTATATTTCTGTGAAAATATCACCTTAGAGTTACTTTTGTACAAAATGTTGGTGATACCCCGACAACTACAAGCAGTATTATGAATACTACCAAGAGCAGGCAAGGGAACAAAAGGGAAACAAATAAACATCTAACTTTACGAATTATGGGAACAACGGAACACGAAGAACCCCGGTTCTTCTTCATACTGAACAAGGGTGCGAAGTCCGGCGGCGAAATCACCCATGCCGTCCTAAACGGTAGCATCGTTTCGAAGCCGGCAGGCTGGGACGCCTTTCATGGGCTTGCACTGGCGAAAGAGAAACTAAGCAGCGAGGAAATACAGCAGCAGATGAAAGAACTTGGTATAGAAATGGAAATAGTTCCTCTGATCTGACAAGGTTATCCCGGTGTATTTCAGCCGGGTAATCCTGTTACTTATCCTTGATTTTCCCTTTAAGGGCGTTTATAATCCACCCTTTTGGATTTGTTTTTGTCCTTGATTTTCCTCTAAGTATGGCGAGTTCTGTCATGATGTCTGGAAGTTCCATTAGAGAAGGAATTAACACGTCTACTATGATAGGTGAATTGTTCTTCATGCTTGCAGGAATTTTTGCTGAAATGGAAATTAACGGACGTAGTGAAAGGACAAGAGAAGGCATCAGAATAGCCAGGCTAAAAGGGAAAAGAATAGGTAGACCACCTGGCATATGCATAACGAAAAATCAATTAAATCAAATATTAGATTTAAAAATAATGGGAACACTATCAAAGAAATATCTTTGAAAACAGGAGTTCCCATTTCATCTGTTTATAGATATATTAAGTTAAATAAAACAAATATATGATTAATCGACTTTTATATTTATTCAATTCTTTTTAGCTTTGCATCGTAACCAAAAAACGAACATTTTTTTGTTATTGTCGTTTTTTACCATAAAATTATCGTATTAAATTATCTTTGCAAAGTAAAGGATTGCCCTATATTTTATCCGTTTTTCTCTTTGTGAGTTTTTTTCATTAAGCATATTGGTATAAAAAAAGCTGACCATGTTTAATGGTCAGCCTATAGAAGATATTTAGATTTCTTTGATGGGGAAAATGGTTAATTTACCACCATAGTCACTAACGGCGTACGACAGTTTTTTGAGATTTGGAAAGAATTTGAATGTGCTATCTTTTATTGCTTGATGGAGGCCATCATATAATGGCGAAAATGGTTGGGCAACATAGTTCTTGTAAATATTGGGTTCAATTTGTATTCGGAGTTCCTCTCCGTCATATTGAGGTGAAAATTTATCTTTCTCATTGAACATATACGACAATGTTTTTTTCTCGACCTCGTTTATCTCCCTATCGCCAACTCGGTAATTGCTGATTATATCGTTGATTGTATCACTCCAGTACGGCCACCATGAAGGTTTATCGTCTTCAAAAGGAAGTGTAGCCTGTGTGTATTGTTCTTCTTTTGAAGCGGCATCATCTTGAGATTTTGCATGAATTTCTTCGCTGATTTTTTTAAATTTTGGATATTCATTTTGGGGATTCTTCTTGAGCCTTTCAGTTCCATTGGGGTTTATATTGTATCTGTTTCTTAGCTTGAACCACAATATCCCTCGAGCATCCCTGATTTTATTTTCTCGTAGCTCATTTTTGAAAATAGACATTTCGCTGCATAAGTCCTTCAGTTCCGTTCTTGACAACTCTTTTAATTGTCTGAATATATCATCTGAAACCAAAGAAGGAACTGTGTTTTTTATCGTCTCTATAATGAATGTTCTCATGTGGGCTTGCTCCTGATAATCTTTTTCAGTCCCTGGCAAACAATCCTGAATCCTGAAGATGAACTTGTCGAGTTTTCCACCTCGACCCTTGCCGGAACGGAGTTCATAAGTGTCGAAATAGAAGTCTATCAATCCTTCCTGGAATAACTTTTTCATTTCCCTATCAGCTGATAAGATATATCTTGTTTTTAAAAGGTTGGTAACAGGACTGACATTAATAGCTTCTGCTAATTCCAGAGGTGTGTATGAAAAAATACCGGCAGAACGCCATTTGCAGCATTTATCGTAGAAAAATTGAGTGGCTTTATCTTGAATACTCATAGTCACTGCAAAATCCAACATTGTAAAATGCTTGTTCACAACGTAATATAATGGGAGAACACCAGGAGTTATGTATATTGTCATCCCGGTATTAATATCATAACTTACCTCTCCGACAAGTTTGGCCATCACCCATCCTGTAGGCGTTTCATAATTTACGTCGGTTTTGTTTAGCCACTCTGCAGCTGCCTTTAACTCTCGATGGGCATGTTCATCCGGATACCATCGCAGAATATCTTCACGTGATATATTAATCTTCAGTGTTTCGTTGTTCTTGATGTAGGATTCAAGCATTATTCTTTCATCCTGAATCTGTTTTACGATGAACTTGATTGCACGATACGTTCCTTTGTTAAGAATTTGCTTCGCATCAGTTAGGAAGTTTGTTTGGTAGATAGGGCACGTCAGATTCATTATCCGGCTGTCATTTTTCTTGTTGGACAATACCGTTATTTTCTCTGAAGTAAATATTTCTTCGTAATTCTTTTTCATGTTCTTTTTTTGGCAAAAATAGCATTTTCCACAAAAAACAAAGCATTATTAGACAAAATATTTAACGCAATGTCTAAAAATAACCGTCATACTTAATTTTAACTGAAAGTTTCAGAGTAAAAAGATGTATGTTTATATGTACATACATTAAAAACTCTCTTTTTTATATATAATAATTAACATTTGTCTTTATAATAATGTGTTTCAACCTTATCATGAGTATGAGAATTCTTCATCAGCCTATTTTTAATTTCTCCCAATGCTGCATAAACTAATATATTTCCATCCTTTTTGCCAAAGTGTAGTAAAATAGCTGCATATTCCGGCGGATACCCGTTCAGCATTTCCGGTGATATCCGTTCAGTCCCCAGTTAGTATTCAGTGTTGTTGGCAAAGTTAATACTTCTTTCTTAGGCTCTCTCCTTTAAGGTCAAATTTTATTGCCTTATGCACGATTCTGTCCAGACAGGCTTCCGCAATGAGCTCGCTTTGGAACACATCATACCAGTCTGCAACGGGAAGCTGGCTGGCCAGGATGAGTGCCTTCCGGTTGTACCGGT
>ENA-OQHA01000154-OQHA01000154.1-human-gut-metagenome-genome-assembly--contig:-NODE-154-length-36822-cov-5.051833_pt1 | contig 36822 bp, 44 predicted proteins | sample MGYA00242558_ERZ504707 | MGnify/ENA primary metagenome ERZ504707 (study PRJEB26092, sample SAMD00036197) | human gut metagenome | host: Homo sapiens | study: EMG produced TPA metagenomics assembly of... | reverse complement strand
CCGAATACCTCTATGACGCCGAAGGAAGAAAGCTCCGCACGGTACACAGGGCAGACGGAAAGACGACCACCACCGACTATGCAGGGAATTTGATCTATGAAAACGGGAACCCCATCAGACTGGTTACGGAATACGGATATGTATCTCTACCCGACGGTATGTATCATTATTACCTGCAAGACCATCAGGGAAACAACCGCGTGGTGGCAGACCGGAATGGAAAGGTGGAGGAAGTGAACCATTACTACCCCTTCGGAGGTATGTTCGCCAACACCGGAAACGTACAGCCCTACAAGTACAACGGAAAGGAACTTGACACACAAAAGGGACTTAACTGGTACGATTACGGGGCAAGGCATTATGATCCGGCTGTGGGAAGGTTTATCACATCAGATCCTTTATCTGAAAAAGATTACTTTACCTCTTCTTATGTATATTGTGGAAGTAACCCAATCAATCGAATTGATAAGGACGGAAGAATTTGGGAAACGGTATGGGATGCAGCCAGTTTATCACTTGGTATAAATAGCTTTTGGAAGAATATTAGTGAAGGAAGTTATGGTGCAGCTGCAATTGATGGTGCAGGGGTTGTGATAGATGCTATAGCGGCTGCCGTTCCATTTATTCCAGGAGGCGCAGGAGCTGTTATTAATAGTGTTCGTGCCACAGATAAAATATCGGATGTTGCAAAAAGCACAAACAGAGCAGGCAAGACAATAGAAAAAACAGAGGAGACTTCAAGAGCTGCTCGTAGAGATGTCATGCGAAAAGAGGGAATTCCAACCAGTGCGCAACCCAAATCCCAATCAAAGAATGCCTCAGGAAGAGAATATACCTATGAAGTTCCTAAAAAGGGAGGAGGTACAGAATTAAAATCAGTACAACAACAGACACTGGACAGAAGCCATAAAGAACAGCCACATTGGGAAGCTGGAAAAATCAAAATAAGAGAGAACCAAATTCAATATAATTCATATAATCGAGTTAAATTAGAAACCTCAAAAAGTAAAACCTACTATAAAAACTTTGAATAAGATGAATAACAACGAAACATACGAACAGAAAAGAAGAAGATTATTTGGCAAAGTCAATTTTTTACCAGCATACTTACAACAGCTCAATAAACTATTGAATATAGAAGTTACAGCCGATATGCTTCTTTCTATTGTAAAAACAGATAGCTTCTTAGAACAGATAGACTTTGACTCCGATACTTTATTTTACAAAGAAACAATTTCATTTGAAGACAAAGAGAAGTTACAAAGAATAGTGCGGTCGAAACTACTGGATTGGAATGCCAACTATATGATGGAACTAACCAATGTAAAAGAATGTGGATTACTACCTATCCCTAATTTGTCGGTTTTTAATTGGGACTTCAAATATGAAGATGAAAAGAGTGGAATCATTGTATTTATCAGGCAAGATAAAAAAGAAGAATTGGTATTAGACTTTTATGAAGAAGATTTTCAATATTTTTTAGATATTGAAATTTATCGACCAATAAAATAAAAGAATAACAAATAGAAGCCATAAATATGAAGAAAAATGATTATTTTCAATCATTGAACATGTATCATATGAACAATATGAAAATGTTATATCTAATACATGCATCAATGATTGTAATGAATATAAACAAAATCTCCTACATGAAGCCATTGCTTGTTGTAGAAATGATATTGCAACAAACCTGATAAATAGAAATATTAATATAAATCAACAAGACTACAAAGGAGAAACTCCTTTACATTATTGTGCCGCATATTTCAATCTTGAAATAGCAGAATTATTACTGCAAAAAAAAGCTCAAATCAATATTATTGATAAATATGGAAATAATCCTTTATGGGTTGCGGTATTCAATGCTCATGGTGATTATAGAATGGTAAAACTCTTTTTAAAGTATAATGCTAATATTCAAAACAAGAATAGAGCTAATCGCTCTCCATTGGATTTTGCCAAACAAATCAATGACTTAGATTTAGTTAATATTCTTCTTCATGAGAGGTCAAATAATTCATAAATTACAAATGAATTAGAGCTTTAATGTAATCCTGCCAATATGCTACTTATCAAGTATAATGGCAGGATTCTTTAGTATATCCGGACAGACGGGACGGTGGAAACCTATACCGACAACGAAGGAAGAACCGTGCTGGAGCGGAGAATACACACCGATACGAAGGGAACGGAACACCTTGACACCTACTATGTGTACGATGACCTGAACAGACTGCGCTACGTGCTGCCCCCGCAGGCAGAAGAAATATTCCGGCAGGCAGGAGAAACCCGTTCCGGAAGTGATAAAGGATAGCAGACTACGCATATGCACCCTGCTACAACGGAAACATCAGCAGCATCAGCTGGAAGGCAGGAGAGGAACAGACCACAAGAGGTTACAGGTTTACCTACGACGGACTGGACCGCATGAAAAAGGCGGAATACGGAGAAGGAGAACGGCTTGCATCACTGGCGGACTCGAGTTCCAGAACGGGTCAGATAGCGAAACGGAATATACCTGCGATGAAAATTACAATGATTTTATTTCGAAGTAAATAATGTTTTATGTTAGATGAAAAATCAGATGATAAAAGCGTTATACTCTTTACTGAACGAATGCGAGCCGTTTTCGTGTGTGAAGTCGGTTCCGAGGAAATGATCGGATAACGTACAGAGAGCGTATTTGCAGTCACTCTGCCGGATGGCTATCGATACGCAATGATTGTCATTCCCGTACGAAATCATCAGGATAGGTATGTCGTGCAGCAATTCGATGATACGGCTGCTTGCATCCGAATATCCCCAATTCAGTTTTCCGAGTATGCTGATAGTGGCAATATTGTTTTCCGTGATTAATTCGGCAAATCCTGACAGCTCACGGCGGAGCAGGCTGAGGTTTTCGGTATCTGTTTCTATCGCCATCGAAATGTTGGTGCTGGATGATGTCATCAGATAAATGGATACCTTGTACTTCGCAAAGACAGTAAGTGTTTTCTCCAGAAAGCGGAAGGAAGAAACACTTCCCGATGAGTGCAGTCGGATGTAGGTTATGTGCTTCCGGGCTGTGATGGCTTTTACGGTATGCGTTTCTTCTTGTATCTCACTGACGAGGCGGATGATGCGGCCTTGTCCGTTTATCAGCCGGATACTAATCTGATATTGATGGGCAAGCGAGAGACTGCGGGGTGATACCAGACGAACGCCGGCATTGATGAGGCTCTCGGCTTCTTCGAAGGAGAACATCGTGTCGTTGCTTTCTTCCGGCTTTTGATTGTCGTTCGGGATGTATATTTCTTTTGCCTGTATCCGTTGTACGAGTTCTTGAGCACGGAAAGCGATGGCCAGATACATGGCATAAGCGCAACTGTCACCTTTGGCGATATATTCTACTTCACCGTAAGCATTCTGGCATACAAGCGACTGGGTGACATAGACTGCGGCTTGTGCTGTTTGCGCAAAAGCTTGTGCCTGCTGGCAGATTGTTTCTAAATCAGGTTTTCCGTCAGCATCCAGGTGCATCAGTGTGGCAGCATCTGCTACAGTGGCATCAATGTGTCGGCTTTTTAAATAGGCGGCTACCAGTGCCGAAGAAATGTATTCTCCCGAAATGAGTAATCTGCGTTCGTCGGACTGGCTGAACGTGCTGTTTGCCAGTTGCCGGATATGCTGGAAATTGGATGTGATCTGTGTTTGGGCAAACTCAAAGGCAGAATCATGATCGGGCAGGAATCCGGAAACAGTTTCCATGCAGTGCTTTTCCAGATGCAGGATGGCTTGTGAAGCCTTTTCCTGTTCGGCACGGAACAAATGAATGGAAATTTCTTGAAGACTGCGTTTGATTCGGTCGAAAGCAGGAACGATTATAAGTAAGGGAGCTTCTGTACAGATGTAATCAGACATCTGCATGATGTCTTCAAGATGGGTTGCTGTTCCTAAATTACAAACTTTCATTTTTCTCTTTTTGAGTTAAGTGTTTGGTTATTATGCCGTTTTGTTAGCCTTTTTATCTCGTTTTTTAAGAAAGCCTTTTTACAAAGTGTAAAGATACATATTTTTATGAAACCGTATTCTTTTATGAAACTTTTGTGATGAAAGATAATTAAAATAAGAAAAACGGTTTGAAGAAGGCTTAAAAATGTCCTGTCGCAATGAGTTTATCCGATTTTTTAAGCCGGCTTTCGGTTTTTCTCTATATTTGCAGCCATCTGAATAAAACCATATGCACGAAAACACATTACATAACCAGAGAAAATCGATCCGTTTCCGCCGTTGGAGTCGGAAAAATTATGCTGTGTTCGGAAGTCTGCACCGGCATGTGACGATTGGAAGGGTGTGTAAGGGTATTGCCGATTCATCGTTGGATAAGGCAAGACATATCGTGTCGGTAGAAGGTAACGGGCAGTGTGTATATGCTATGGACGGCATCAGGGAACAGGATGCTTCACCGTACGATATAGGGATTCCGTTGGGATGTGTCATGCTGCTTTTGATGGGACTGCCTGTGGCTGTTGAACCGGCGGGCAGTGAGGTTGCTTGTATTAGAAAAACTCAGAATAATTGTCATTTACCGAAACGGAATGGCGAAAGGATTCGTGTGGCATCTTGTTGTAGGTGTGCACGGGTACTTTCGCCATTCCGCTTTTTTATGCCTATAAATATATATGATAGAAACATTAGAAAAAAAAGTTGACGACGGTCTTGAACTGACGCCGGAAGAGGCGCTTTGGCTGGCGGAGGAGGCTCCTCTGGAGGAATTGTGTGAAGCGGCTCATCGCATTACGCTGAAGTATGCTTCGCATAAGTTTGATATGTGTTCCATTATCAATGCCAAGTCGGGACGGTGTTCCGAAGATTGCAAATGGTGTGCTCAGTCGGCACATTATGCAACGGGTGTTGAGGTGTACGGACTGGTTTCGCAGGAGGAATGTCTGCGCCATGCAAAGGCGAACGAAGAACAGGGAGTTTCTCGCTTCTCGCTGGTGACGAGTGGACGGAAACCTTCCAATAAGGAGGTAGAGACTTTGTGCCGGCATTTTGCATATTTGAAAGAGCACTCAGATATACAGCTTTGCGCTTCGCTGGGGCTGGCTACTGAGGAACAGCTCGCCTTGCTTCATGAAGCAGGAGTAGTCCGCTATCATTGTAACCTGGAAACGGCGCCTTCTCATTTCGCCAATCTCTGTTCTACTCATACGCAGGAAGAGAAACTGGCTACCATACAGGCTGCCCGTCGTACGGGAATGGATGTGTGTTGCGGAGGAATTATCGGAATGGGGGAAACCATGCGGCAGCGTGTGGAGTTTGCCTTTACTTTAAAATCACTGGATATTCAGTCTATTCCGCTCAACTTGTTGCAGCCGATCAAGGGTACTCCGCTTGAAACGGATCCTGCGCTCTCGGAAGAAGAGGTCTTGCGTACAGTGGCTATGTTCCGTTTTGTCAATCCTTCGGCTTATCTTCGTTTTGCGGGAGGACGTTCGCAACTGAGTGACGAGGCGGTACGTAAGGCGATGTATATCGGTGTGAACTCGGCTATCGTGGGAGATTTGCTGACGACGCTGGGTTCGAAAGTGGCAGAAGATAAAAAACGAATAAAGGAGGTGGGTTATGACTTATGAACAATGTGTTGATAACTTCGACAGGGAGCATTTGTGGCATCCCTATACGTCGACCATTAACCGTTGCCTACGTATAAGGTGAAACGGGCAAAAGGGTGTATTATTACGCTGGAAGACGGTACGGAACTGGTAGACGGTATGTCGTCGTGGTGGTGTGCTGTACATGGATATAATCATCCGGTATTGAATCGGGCGATTGAAGAGCAGTTGAAAAACATGTCGCATGTGATGTTTGGAGGACTTACGCACGAGCCTGCCATCGCATTGGGTAAATTGCTTTTGAAGATTGTTCCACCTTCCATGCAGAAGATTTTTTATGCCGACAGTGGTTCGGTGGCTGTGGAGGTCGCACTGAAGATGGCGGTACAGTATCAGTTTGCTGCGGGAAAGCCTGAAAAGAACAATTTTGTGACGATCCGTTCCGGCTATCATGGAGATACATGGAATGCGATGTCGGTATGCGATCCGGTGACGGGCATGCATAGTTTGTTTGGTTCGGCGCTTCCGGTACGTTATTTTGTGCCTGCGCCTCAGTGCCGTTTCGATGCCGAATGGGACGAGAAGGATATTCTTCCACTGAAGGAAACAATCGAAAAGCATCATCAGACGCTTGCCGGACTGATACTGGAGCCGATAGTTCAGGGAGCCGGTGGTATGCGTTTTTATCATCCGCAGTATCTGCGTGAGGCGGCCAGGTTGTGCCGTGAATATGGTTTGCTGCTTATCTTCGACGAGATTGCTACGGGCTTCGGACGTACCGGAAAACTGTTTGCCTGGGAACATGCCGGAGTGGAACCCGATATCATGTGTATCGGTAAGGCGCTGACCGGAGGTATATGACTTTCTCGGCTGTGCTGACTTCCGATAAGGTGGCGGACTGTATTTCTTCACACGAGCCGCATGCTTTTATGCACGGACCTACTTTTATGGGAAATCCGCTTGCCTGTGCGGTGGCTTGCGCTTCTGTCAACCTGCTCTTGTCTAGTGGATGGGACGAGAAGGTGAAGCGCATAGAGGCACAGTTGCGGGAGGAACTGCTACCGGCTGCCGGATTGCCTCAGGTGGCAGATGTACGTGTACTGGGGGCTATCGGAGTCATCGAAATGAAGAATCCGGTGGATATGGCATGGATGCAGCGCCGGTTTGTGGAAGAAGGTATCTGGGTACGTCCGTTCGGACGACTGGTATATATCATGCCTCCGTTTATTATCAGCAAGGAGGAACTGACAAAGCTGACTTCCGGCTTGCTGAAGATTGTAAGAGAAATAACTTGTTAAAGAAAGAAAGGAATGGAAACGATGGTTTCATCGGATAATTTATATAGCCGGACGCTCGATGCGCTGGATGAGGCTGGCAATCTGCGTACACTGTCGCAGGCGGAACATCAGGGAAAATGGATCTGGAAGGAGGGCAAGCGTATGCTGAATCTTTCTTCGAATGACTATCTGGGACTGGCTGCCGACACTGCGCTGCGTGACGAGTTTATGCGTACGCTTTCGGAACGTGATTTTCTGTTCTCGTCGTCGTCGTCGCGCCTGCTGACCGGTAACTTTACCGTATACGATGAATTGGAACAGATGCTTGCCGAGCTATTCGGGGCAAGCGGTGCACTGGTCTTTTCGAGTGGTTATCACATGAATACAGGAATACTTCCCGCTGTGCTGATGCGCATACGCTGATTCTGGCAGACAAGCTGTACATGCCAGTCTGATTGACGGAATCCGGCTGTCGGCGGCACGGTGCATCCGTTATCGTCATCAGGATTACGGGCAACTGGAGGCTTTGCTTGCCAAGAGTTATAAAGACTACGAACGGATCATTATCGTGACGGAGAGTATTTTCAGTATGGATGGAGATGTGGCTCCTCTCGACCGGTTGGTGGACTTGAAAAAGCGTTATCCCGGTGTGATGCTGTATGTGGATGAGGCGCACGGCATTGGCGTACGTGGCAGAAGCGGACTGGGTGTGGCCGAGGAACAAGGATGTCTGAAGGATATTGACTTTCTGTGCGGTACGTTCGGTAAGGCGTTGGCTTCGGTCGGAGCGTATGTGGTGTGCAGTGAGGTAATGCGCTCGTTTCTGGTTAACCGGATGCGGACATTTATCTTTACGACAGCACTTCCTCCGCTGAATGTGGCATGGACAAAGTTTATCCTGTCGCGTCTGGGAGGCTGGAACGACCGTCGGGAACGACTGGCTGAGGCGGCTCTTCGGGTGCAGGCAGCTGTCCGGGGGGCAGGTCGTGAGTGCCCTTCTTCAAGTCATATTGTTCCTTTTATTGTGGGTGAGAGCAACCAGACCATCCTGAAAGCGGAAGACATGCAGCGGAAAGGATTTTATGTGCTGCCGGTTCGTCCGCCTACGGTTCCCGAAGGAACTTCCCGATTGCGTATCTCGCTGACGGCAGCTGTCACAGAAGAGGAAGTGGATAGTTTATGCCGTGAGTTGTAAAGATTATGAACGTTTAAAAAACACCGGTACGAATGCATGAAAAAACTTCAGCATGTTTTAAGAAAAACATCAGCATATTTTTCCGAAAACATCAGCATATTTTTTTTTAATATCAGCATGTTTTTTTGCATGTCTGCCGAATGACTGAAAATGAAGCAATTATTTATAAAAAAAGAAAATAGTCCACGCCTGCTTCTCTTCTTTGCAGGATGGGGAAGCGACGAGAATCTGTTCCGCCGTACGGTGGCGGAAGGGTACGACTGTCTGCTCTGCTTCGATTACCGTACGCTGGAGTTCGATTATTCTTTGTTGGATGGTTATCGTGAAATCAGACTACTTGCCTGGTCGATGGGAGTATGGGTAGCCGGACAGATTCTTTCGGGGCATACTTATCCCTGGGAGATGAAACTGGCTGTCAACGGTACACCTTTCCCGATAGATGACCGGCAGGGAATAGCGGAAGCAGTTTTTCACGGTACACTGGAGAATTTTTCGGATGCTGCGCTGGCGCGTTTCCGCCGGAGAATATGTGGCGGTGCGGGACAGGTGAAGGAGTTTCTTTCGCATCAGCCTTACCGTACGACGGAAGAGCTGGGAGCGGAACTGGCTGCTTTGGAGCATGAGGTCGGGAAGGTTCAGCCTGCGGCTTTTGTGTGGGACAAGGCAATCATCGGTTTGTGTGACAAGATTTTTATTCCGGCAAATCAGCGTGCCGCATGGACTGGCACAGAGGTGATGGAGGTGGAAGCAGAACATTATGATACTGTGTTGTTCGACCGCCTGCTGGAAGGAAAGGGGGAAGAATGGACAAGACGTTGATTCGCCGCCGTTTTGCCAAGGCTGTGGGCAGTTATTCCATACGGGCGGATGTACAGCGGCAGATTGCTTATCACATGGCTGATGCGATAGGCAAGTATATCCCATCGGGGGGACGGCGTAACGTGCTGGAGATTGGTTGTGGAACAGGTATGTTTACCCGTGCCTTTCTGCATCGTGCTACTCCCGAACGGTTGTTGCTGAACGACTTGTGTCCCGAAGTGGAACCGTATCTTACCGATTTGCTTGCCAATAAGAGGATTCATTTTGCTGCATCCGATGCAGAGGCGCTGAATTTCCCGTCGGGGCAGAATCTGATTGTGTCGTGCTCTGCCATTCAGTGGTTCGACCAGCCGGAGAAGTTTCTGGCAGGCTGTCGCAAGCTCCTGACGGCCGATGGTTATCTGGCTTTCAGTACGTTTGGCCCTCAGAATGTAAAAGAGGTGGTATCGCTTACTTCGGATACGCTTCCTTACCGTTCGCTGAAGGAGCTGACAGATGTATTGTCGGCTGAATATCAGATTGTATATAGCCGGGAGGAAAAACTGAAGTTGTCGTTCGCTTCGCCGCTGGAGGTACTGAAGCATCTGAAGGAAACGGGAGTGACGGGCATACGTCGCCAGAGCTGGACGAGGGGAGAACTGGATGATTTCTGCCGCCGCTATAAGGAACAGTACACGGCTCCCGACGGAACCGTTCCGTTGACTTATCATCCTATTTATATGATTTGTAAAAAATAAAATGTAATAATATGAAAGACAATGTTTTTTTGTGAGCGGCATTGATACCAATGTCGGAAAGAGTTATGCTACCGGTTATCTGGCAAAGACATGGAACGAACAAGGTGTGCGTACCATTACGCAGAAGTTTATTCAGACGGGAAATGTCGGTATGTCGGAAGATATCGAACTGCACCGTAAGATTATGGGAACCGGTTTGCTGCCGGAAGATGAAAGCGGACTGACCATGCCCGAGATATTTACTTATCCCTGCTCGCCTCACTTGGCTGCTGAAATAGATCATCGTCCGATTGATTTTGACAAGATAGAAAAGGCTACCCGTCAGTTGAGTGAAACCTATGATGCGGTCTTGCTGGAAGGAGCAGGCGGTCTGATGGTTCCGCTTACCCGCGATTTGCTGACAATCGATTATGTGGCGCAGAAAAACTATCCGTTGATTTTTGTGACTTCGGGAAAACTGGGAAGCATCAACCATACTTTGCTGAGTCTGGAGGCTGTAACCCGTCGGGGTATTCGCCTGCATACCGTGCTTATAATCTTTTCCCGGAAGAAGATGATGATATTATCCGTCGGGATACAGAAGCTTATATCAGTGACTTGCTGGCAAAGGAATATCCGGAAACTCATTTCGTGATTGTTCCGAAATTATAAGATAAAGGCTTAAAATGAGAAAATCTCCTGTCTTAGCTGCATCGTTTGGGATGAAGCAGGACAGGAGATTTTTTTATTATATAACTTACAGATATAAGTAAGGCTGTTTCATTTTTCAGTTTGAAACAGCCTTTCTCATATTTCCTGGGTGGACCTGGAGGGAATCGAACCCTCGTCCAAACAAGGAAGCCATATGCTTTCTACATGCTTATCTCTGCCTTCGGTTTTCGTGCATAAGCAAGACCAGAGCCACCCACTTATACCTTAGTTCCTAAAATTTCATTTCAGCCTCGGAACCCGACTGAAACTATTCCCGATTTTGCTGTGCCGCTTAGCCAAACGCTTCGGAACAAGAGCTTTTGAGCGACATCTCGTTTCCATCACTGTGACGGAAATAAAGCTAATCTACTGTACTTCGATTAAGCAGCGAGAGCATAGTTTTCGTTGCCAGATAATTGTTCAGTAACTGAGATTATAGTGCAAATCACTGACGCACTGCATGCTTACATACCACATCTCTCGCTGTCAAAACCAAACAAGCCCAAGATTAGTATCAATTTTCTGCAAAGATAGTAAATCAAATACTATTTACAAAAAAAGAGAGGTAAATTCACTTGACTTTCATCCCAGCCGGCAAATTTACCCCTCTATTTTCAGACTAATTAATTATTAATGATGGAATAAACGGATTCCCGTAAATGCCATTGCAATACCGTATTTATCGCAAGTTTCAATCACATGGTCATCACGCACAGAACCTCCTGCCTGAGCAATATATTCCACGCCACTCTTGTGAGCACGTTCAATATTATCTCCAAACGGGAAGAAAGCATCCGAACCCAATGATACTCCCTTCAATGTATCAAGCCAAGCACGTTTTTCTTCGCGTGTCAATACTTCAGGTTTCTCAGTGAAGAACTGCTGCCATACTCCATCAGCCAATACATCGTCATGATCTTCGCTAATATAAATATCGATGGTATTATCACGATCGGCACGACGGATCTTTTCTACCCAAGGCAAATTCAGCACCTTCGGATGCTGGCGCAAATACCAGATATCAGCCTTATTACCAGCCAGGCGAGTACAATGGATACGGCTCTGCTGTCCGGCACCAATACCGATAGCCTGTCCATCTTTCACGTAGCAAACAGAATTAGACTGAGTATATTTCAAAGTGATTAATGCAATCATCAAATCACGTTTAGCAGCTTCAGGGAAATTCTTATTCTGAGTCGGAATATTCTCAAACAATTCTGCTCCATTCAATTTCACCTCATTACGTCCCTGCTCAAAAGTGATACCAAACACATCCTTCCGTTCAATGGGATTCGGACGATATGCCGGATCAATTTTAATCACGTTATAAGTACCCTTACGTTTATTTTTCAGAATTTCAAGGGCTGCGTCAGTGTATCCCGGAGCAATCACTCCGTCAGAAACCTCACGATTGATAAAACGAGCTGTTTCTTCATCACAGACGTCACTCAAAGCTATAAAATCGCCATACGATGACATACGGTCTGCTCCACGAGCGCGCACATACGCATTTGCCAACGGAGACAAAGGTAAATTATCCACGAAATAAATCTTTTTCATGGTTTCATCCAGTTCCAGACCGATTGCGGCTCCGGCAGGACTCACGTGCTTGAACGAAGTTGCAGCCGGCATTCCGGTAGCTTCTTTCAATTCTTTCACCAACTGCCATCCGTTAAACGCATCCAGGAAGTTAATGTATCCAGACGTCCGTTCAATACTTCAATAGGCAGTTCTCCCTCCTGCATGAAAATGCGGGCCGGCTTCTGGTTAGGGTTACAGCCGTACTTGAGTTCGAGTTCTTTAGCCATATTTTAATAGTTTGGTTGAATTTTCTACAAAAGTACGAAAAAATCAGAAGCTTCTTCATGATAAGTGCATGATTTTAAGAATTCCTCCAAAAGCCAACTGAAATATCACAAAATAAATCTGTATTTTTGCCCATATTCTATACAAAATATAAATGTTATGATAGACGAATTATTAAACTTCAACAAGACTTTCGTAGAAACCAAGGGATACGAAAAGTACATTACGAACAAATACCCTGACAAAAAAATCGCCATTGTCACTTGTATGGATACTCGCCTGACAGAGCTACTTCCCGCAGCCTTAGGAATAAAAAACGGTGATGTCAAAATCATCAAGAATGCCGGAGGTACCATCACTCACCCTTTCGGTAGTGCCATGCGAAGCTTGCTTGTGGCAATCTATGAATTAGGAGTGGAAGAAGTCATGATTATCGGACATACCGATTGTGGCGTACAGCACATGGACAGTGAAACCATGTTACAGCACATGCGTGAAAGAGGAATTTCACAAGACCATATTGAAATGATGCAATATTGTGACATCAACCTTAACTCATGGCTCAGCGGATTTAACGACACGGAAGAAGCCGTACAAAAGAGTGTACACATCGTACGCCATCACCCGCTCGTACCTCAAGACATAAAAGTAAGAGGATTTATCATGAACTCCACAACCGGAAATCTTACTGAAATAGAAGACAAATAAAACAATAAAAGCCGATAAAGGAGATTAACCCTTTATCGGCTTTCTTTAAGTACACAAAATTATCTTTCTTCTGTAAGCGCAATCATTGAAACTTCCTGAGGCACATAATCTCCCTGGAAGAAGCGGCTGGCACGAAGCAAATGACGCCAGATACTTACCAACTCCTGAGATTCCTGAAGAATATTCAAATATACCATAGATGCCTTCAAGCTTGCATTATCACCTTCCTGCATACGGTTCATCTGCTGTTTACGCAAAGCAGAGATACGATTTTTCAGGTCATCTCCTTTTTTCAGAATGTCATCCGCTTCTTCATAATTATCCTGCTGATAGCCACTTTGGCACGTTCCATCAGTTGCATAATTCATCACGTACAGGCAAGAATTCTTTTACACAATCCGGAGAAATCGGATTAAAGTTGTTGTCCACATGTTCTTTACACGGTTCACAAATTCGCTTCAAGCAATAAAGCATCTGTTCGCAACTGTTACTTCCCAAGTGGAACCAAGTATTCTTTTCCATAGCCACGGTTATTGGCAAACGGCGGAGACCAAGTATTTCTTTACGACGACGTTTCTTCAACATTTTCTTCTGGTCGTCCGTCGCATTCATAGCCTTTCGTAAGCTACGCAAATCTTCATTGATGAACCCGTCGGTTACCTGCACATACGTCTTCTCACAGAAACCCACGTAATCAGTCAGTGTTTCCTGCACATGCTGACGGAGCAGAGCCAATGTTTCACTCTTGTCTTTGCTGCTCATCATACGTTTGAACACATCATCCTGGCTTTCTACCTTTTCCTTCTTGCTATATCTGATGTTACTACGAACCAGAAGTACGACTGCCACCACAATAAAAGCAAACATACCGAAGAAACTGGTGTAAAACATAACGAATGTAACCAAGGCACAAATAGTAAATGCGACAAAAGCAGTGATAAACCAGCCCCCAATCACAGAAAGCACGCCCGTGATACGATAGACCGCACTTTCACGACTCCAGCACGGTCGGCCAGCGAACTACCCATCGCTACGATGAAGGTCACATAAGTAGTAGACAAAGGCAGCTTCATGGTTGTACCCATGATAATCAGCAATCCGGACAATACCAGGTTCACCGAAGCACGTACCATATCAAAAGCGGCCCCGTCAGCCAAAATAATCTCATCTTTATTGAAGCGGCCGTCAATCCAACGACGTACATTTACCGGAATCACACGTACCAGAAAATCATTGATACTCGTTGCACGACGCACAATCACACGTGCCAGTGCAGAAGAGCCGAACATCTCATCTCCTTCCTCCTGACGAGCCAGGTCGACAGAGGTCTTGATTACATTCTTGGCTTTTTTAGAAGTGGCCAGTGCATAGACCATAATCACACCGGAAATGACCAGGAAAATCAGCGGAGTCTGTGCGGAAGACATAAGGGAAGACATCATGAAATCATGGATACCGGCTCCATTCGAATTGGCCACATAGTCTGTATAGGCAGAAAAACCGGCCAGAGGCACACCGATAAAGTTAACCAGTCATTCCCGCAAATGCCAAAGCCAACGAAAAAGTCCCCAACAAAACTATCACCTTGAAGACATTCACCCTACACCAGTGGAGCACCTGCATCAACACGGTAAATATCACAAAACAGCCTCCCACCAGCATCGCGGTATTCTCCTGAATCCAGGCCAACGCTTCCGGAGTCATAAAAGATGCACTCTTCAACCCCTTAATGATGATAAAATATCCCAAAGAAGTTACGGCAATACCACCGAAAATTCCGATAGTCCAAGAAAGATTCTTCTTATAGTTAAAACTGAAAATTAGTCGGGATATATATTGTACAACAGTACCCACAATAAAAGCGACGGCTACTGAAAGGAAAATACCCATAATCACTGAAAGAGCCTTTTCCGTATTCATCATATCACCTAAGGTTAACAGTCCGGTTTCATCACCGACAATCTTCAGAATGGCAAGAATAAAAGTACCTCCCAATAATTCAAATACCATTGAAACAGTGGTAGAAGTAGGAAGTCCTAACGTATTAAAGACATCCAGAAGGACTACATCCGTCACCATTACCGCGAGCAGAATACACATGATTTCATAAAAGCTGAAGTTTACCGGATGAAAAATTCCGTGACGGGCAATATCCATCATCCCGTTACTCAGCACCGCTCCCGCAAATACTCCGATAGCAGCTACAATAATAATAGTTCTGAACTTTGCTACTTTTGCACCTACTGCAGAGTTCATGAAATTCACTGCGTCATTACTGACCCCCACCAGCAAATCAAAGACTGCCAGCATAAATAAGAAAATAACAATTCCTAAATAAACAGTTTCCATACTTGTTTTGTTAAGTTTTTTCCGAGTGCAAAAATATTTCGTTCGTGTTATAAAAGAATGTCATATATGTTACAATCGTGTTACAAAATAAAAAGGACAGCCTGAAAAAACTTTGTTTCTCTTCAAACAACAGCATTAAAACTTTCAGTGATAATGCAAAAAAAGATATTTTATGCTCATTATCCTGCGTTTATCATCTGAAAATTCGTAATTTTGCACCTGAATTTTAAATATCAAACATTTATGTCAGAATCAAAGAAAATAAAGACCGCATTGGTGTCTGTTTACCATAAAGACGGTTTGGACGCCATCCTGGCCAAGCTTCATGCAGAAGGCGTTGAGTTCTTGTCTACCGGAGGAACACGTCAGTTCATTGAATCATTAGGTTATCCCTGCAAGGCTGTAGAAGACATTACCACTTATCCTTCTATTCTTGGAGGACGCGTTAAGACATTGCATCCTAAAATCTTTGGAGGTATCCTTTGCCGCAGAGAACTGGAAGGCGACCAGAAGCAGGTTGCTCAGTATGAAATTCCAGAGATTGACCTGGTTATTGTAGACTTGTATCCTTTTGAAGATACAGTTGCAAGCGGTGCAGCAGAACAAGACATCATCGAAAAAATTGATATAGGCGGTATCTCATTGATTCGTGCCGGAGCTAAGAACTTCAATGATGTAGTAATCGTAGCCAGCAAGCATCAATACCAACCCTTATTGGAAATCCTCAACAAACAGGGAGCTGTAACCACACGCGAACAACGCCGTTGGTTTGCAGGTGAAGCATTTACTGTTTCTTCACACTACGACACTGCTATCCGCGATTATTTCAAAAAATAATTGTGCTGGCAGTCATTCAGTCTTCCTAAAACGGATTTATTAATTTCAAAATTCTAGACTTATATTAAAGGAATGGGATTATTCTCCTTTACACAAAACATAGCGATGGACCTTGGCACAGCCAATACCATCATTATCAGCAATGACAAGATTGTGGTAGACGAACCATCTGTTGTTGCATTGGATCGTCGCACAGACAAGATGATTGCCGTAGGTGAACGTGCCAAGCTGATGTACGAAAAAGAAAATCCGAACATTCGCACTGTACGCCCGTTACGTGACGGTGTTATTGCCGACTTCAACGCTTGCGAACAGATGATGCGCGGATTGATTAAAAAAGTAAATACAGGACGCCATTTCTTCACTCCCTCTTTGCGTATGGTAATCGGAGTACCTTCCGGTTCTACAGAAGTAGAATTACGTGCCGTACGTGACAGCGCGGAACATGCAGGAGGACGTGATGTCTACCTGATATTCGAACCTATGGCTGCAGCTATCGGTATCGGACTGGATGTAGAAGCTCCGGAAGGTAACATGGTAGTTGACATAGGTGGAGGTTCTACGGAAATCGCCGTCATTTCTTTGGGAGGTATTGTTTCAAATAACTCTATCCGCGTAGCCGGAGATGATTTGACAGCAGATATTCAGGAATACATGAGCCGCCAGCATAATGTCAAAGTCAGTGAAAGAATGGCAGAGCGTATCAAGATTCACGTAGGTGCAGCCATGACAGACCTGGGAGATGATGCACCTGAAGATTATATCGTACGTGGTCCAAACAGAATCACTGCCCTGCCGATGGAGGTTCCGGTATGCTATCAGGAAATCGCGCATTGTATGGAAAAGAGCATTGCCAAAATAGAAACAGCTATTTTAAGTGCCTTAGAAAATACACCTCCTGAATTGTATGCCGACATTGTAAACAATGGTATCTATCTGGCTGGAGGCGGAGCGCTTCTGAGAGGACTTGACAAACGACTGACAGATAAAATCAACATTCCTTTCCATATTGCCGAAGATCCTTTGCTGAGCGTAGCTAAGGGAACAGGCATTGCACTGAAGAATGTAGATCGTTTCTCATTCCTGATGAGATAATATCATAAAAATTGAAAATGAAGAGATTTCAGATTTCTTCATTTTCAATTTTCATTTTTCGTTTATACACCATTCGGATTCTCTGACATGCGAAATCTGCTCAATTTTCTGCTGAAATATAATCACTGGTTCCTTTTCGTTCTATTAGAGGTTATTTCACTTACCCTGCTGTTCCGTTTCAACAACTATCAGGGAAGTGCTTTTTTTACTTCTGCCAACTACCTCGCAGGAATAGTATATGAAGCTTCCAGCCAAGTAACACGCTATTTTGGCCTGACAGAAGTCAACAAGGACCTAACAGCACGAAATGTCGAATTGGAGATTGAAGTGGAACGCTTGTCACAAGCCTTAGAACAATATACGCAAGACACTACAGGAGTGGCTAACCTGCGTAAAGAAGCATTAAAAGACTATGTGCTATATGATGCAAGAGTAGTCAACAACAGCATCACACACCCCAACAATTTCATTACCATCGACAAAGGAGAGGCCGACGGCATCCGCCCGGAAATGGGAGTCGTATGTGGAAACGGAGTAGTCGGCATTGTTTATCTCACAGGAAAGCATCATGCCATTGTACTGCCCGTATTAAATTCCAAAAGCAGCATCAGCTGTAAAATCAAACGAACCTCTTATTTTGGTTTCCTGAAATGGGAAGGAGGTTCTTCACAATATGCCTACGTCAAAGATATGCCCCGACACTCCGAATTCTCATTGGGCGATACGATTGTAACAAGTGGGCATAGTGCTGTTTTTCCAGCCGGGATTCCCGTAGGAACCGTAGATGATATGGAAGACAGTCACGACGGACTATCTTATCTGCTCAAAGTCAATCTATTCACAGACTTTGCCCGACTGAACAATGTCAGGGTTTTAGGGTCATTCAACGGCACTGAGCAGGCACAACTTGAGGACAGCATACATTCAATGCAACCATAAAAATTAACGATACAGAAAGCCAAGGTAATTATGCAATATATCATACGTCTTGAATGGTTCATCATACTTGTCTTACTGCAAGTACTGGTACTCAACCACATTCATTTTGAACAATATGCCACACCCTTGTTCTATATCTACTTTTTATTGAAGATAGATTCAGACAACAGCCGTAAGGGATTAATGTTATGGGCCTTTTCTTTAGGACTTTGCATCGATATTTTCAGCAACACCCCAGGATTAAACGCTGCCACAGCTGTATGTACAGCCTTCTGCCGCCCATGGATTCTCAGATTGTTTTCCTTGCGTGACATTACAGACAACTTTGAACCAGGCATGTATCAGATGGGATTTGCTTCATTCTTCCGATATACAATAGTTCTTGTTTTATTACATGCTTTCATACTGAATATCTTGGATACATTCTCATTGGCCAACACGCCCACGCTGTTGCTGAAAATTGCCAGTGATACAATTATCACGCTCATATTCATCTTATGTGTTGATTCTGTCAGGAGGAAAAAATAGTGGAAAGAAACTACGATCTTGAAAAGCGAAAATATGTAATTGGCGGTGCAGTCATTGTGATTGTGCTGATTTTTCTTATACGTTTACTTTCACTACAAATCATGAGTGAAGACTACAAGAAAAAATGCCGACAGCAACGCTTTTCTCAAAAAAATACAATATCCAAGCCGAGGAGTCATATACGACCGGAATGATAAACTGCTGGTTTATAATCAGGCTGCTTACGACATTACTGTAATTATGAAAGAAATTACGGAGCTGGATACCATGGATTTATGCCAAACACTGAAAATCTCACCGGAGTTTCTGCGAAAAAAATTCCGTGACATGAAAGATCGCCGTCTTAATCCTGGCTACTCCCCTTACACCAACCAGGTATTTCTTACCCAGCTGTCGGCCGAAGATTGTGGTGTGTTCCAGGAAAAGCTGTTTAAGTTTCCAGGATTCTATATCCAGCGACGTACCATCCGACAATATACCTACAATGCCGGAGCTCACATTCTGGGAGATATTGCCGAAGTTTCCAAATCCGATATGGAAAAGGATGAATACTATATTCCCGGCGACTTTATCGGTAAATTAGGTGTAGAGCGTTCTTACGAAAAGCAGTTACGAGGAGAAAAAGGTATTGAAATATTATTACGTGATGCCCGAGGACGAATCCAGGGGAACTATATGGACGGGAAATTCGATAAAGCTCCTGTAGCAGGAAAAAACCTGCGACTGAGTCTGGACATCGAACTTCAGGAGCTGGGAGAACGTCTGTTGGAAGGAAAAATCGGAAGTATTGTAGCCATAGAACCATCTACAGGCGAAGTACTCTGCCTAGTTTCTTCACCGACTTACGATCCTCGAAAAATGGTCGGAAGAAACCGCGGTAAGAACCACCTGATACTGGCACGTGACCCCTGGAAGCCTTTACTGAACCGTGCCATCATGGGTACTATCCGCCAGGCTCCACTTTCAAGACCTCACAGGCACTGACCTTCCTGCAAGAGGGAATCATAACCACCCAGACCAGTTATCCGTGTTTTGGTGGATTCAACTTCCGGGGACTTCATGTTGGCTGCCACGGTCACCCCTCGCCGCTTTCGCTGATTCCGGCATTAGCAACTTCCTGCAACGGATATTTCTGCTGGGGACTCTATTACATGATTGGTGCCAAGAAGAAATACGGAACCGTACAAAAAGCCATGAACACCTGGAGAGATTATATGGTATCCATGGGATTCGGTTATCCGTTGGGAATCGACCTTCCCGGAGAAAAAAGAGGATTTATCCCCAATGCAAGCGTCTACGACAAAGCTTACCGAGGCTCATGGAATGGACTGACCATCATCAGTATTTCCATCGGGCAAGGTGAGGTCACACTGACTCCATTACAAATAGCCAACTTAGGAGCAACCATTGCCAACAGAGGCTATTTTATCACCCCCCATGTAGTGAAGGAAGTAGAAGGTGAACCACTCGACACCCTTTACACACAAAAAAGATATACCATGGTAGACCGTTCCCACTATGAGGAGGTGGTGCAAGGTATGCGCTCTGCCGTATTGGGCGGAACCTGTAGAGGAGCCAACCTGCCCGACATCGAGGTATGTGGAAAAACCGGAACGGCCCAGAACCGTGGAAAAGACCACTCTGCCTTTATGGGATTTGCTCCCATGAAAGATCCAAGATTGCCATAGCAGTCTATGTGGAAAACGGAGGATTCGGTGCGGTATACGGTGTACCTATCGGACGACTCATGATTGAAAAGTATTTAAAAGGGAAACTCTCGCCAGAAGACGAAGTCATGGCTACAGAGATTCAAAACAGGAGGATTGATTATGGGATACATGAGAGGTAGTGTATGGAAAAATGTGGACTGGTGGACCATCGGACTTTACCTGATACTGGTCATCTGCGGATGGTTCAGTGTGTGCGGAGCAAGTTACGATTATGGTGAGCCGAATTTCCTGGATATTACCACACGCGCCGGTAAACAGCTGATGTGGATAGGCTGTTCACTGGGGATAGGCTTTGTCATACTCATGCTTGAAGACCGTGTATACGACACCTACGCTTATCTGCTTTATGGCATTATGATTTTGCTACTATTCGGTACTATCTTCAATCCGCATGAAATCAAAGGTTCACGTTCATGGATTGTATTAGGACCGGTAAGTCTGCAACCCGCTGAATTCGCCAAATTTGCCACAGCCCTTGCATTAGGAAAATATATAAACGAATATACTTCCAGATGCAGCGCACCCGCAATCTGATAACTGTATTGGGCATCATTCTGCTACCTATGGCATTGATTATACTCCAGAAAGAAACAGGTTCTGCCTGGTGTACCTATCCTTTTTTTTAATGCTCTACAGAGAAGGGATGACCGGAACGGTTCTATTTTCCGGAATCTGCGCTGTGGTATTTTTTATTGTCGGCCTAAAATTCAGTGCAGAAATTATGCCTGATGAAATGACATCATGGGGAGAATTCTCCGTGTTGACGCTGGTCATTCTGCTTTCTTCCTTTCTGGTGGGAAAATATTGTCAGCGTCAGTCGCCCAAACTTGCAGCCTACATTTTCGGTATCGGAGGCGGAGGAACGTTATTAGGAGCCCTGTTTTCCAACTATGTAATTCCATTTAATGTATGTCATCTCCAGTTAGCCCTTTGTGGAGGTATCGTACTCACACTGGCTTTCTTCTATCTGCGTGAACGACTGAGAGCTTATTTCTATGTAATTCTGTTCGTAGTTGGCTCGGGCATCTTTTTCTTCTCGACCGACTATGTATTCAATCAGGTACTTGAACCTCACCAGAAGATTCGAATTGAAGTGCTATTGGGAATGAAAGATGACCCTGCAGGAGCTGGATACAATGTCAACCAAAGTAAAATTGCCATCGGTTCCGGAGGATTATTCGGAAAAGGCTTTCTCAACGGTACACAGACCAAATTGAAATACGTTCCGGAACAGGATACCGACTTCATTTTCTGTACCATTGGCGAAGAGCAAGGATTTGTCGGTTCCGCTTTTGTCATTTTCTTGTTTATGGCACTCATTCTACGCCTTATCGTGCTATCCGAGCGACAGGAAAGCCGCTTTGGAAGAGTATACGGCTACTGTGTACTGAGTATATTCTTTTTCCATCTCTTCATCAATATAGGAATGGTTCTCGGACTAACCCCCGTTATCGGTATCCCCCTTCCCTTCTTCAGCTACGGCGGTTCCTCATTGTGGGGATTTACCATCCTGCTGTTTGTCTTCCTCCGCATTGACGCGGCCAGGGAGAAATAACCGGATTCCCACATCGGATATTCCAGCAATGGATCTGCCTCATCAGATGAGTGATACGAAAAATGCGGTCTATTGAATCGGTAGAGAAAATAACCGGTTTATCTGACACATATACATGCTGATACAATCCTCCCATTGCCCCACTCTGCACCCAGTGTCCTTTTTCATCGGTCAGATAAATGTGCAGTGTATCCGTGCGGGGCGGTATTGAATCGCCTTCCGACTGCGTCACCGAAAGCCAGATATCCCGGTAAGAATATTCTCCGGTATGACGGAGGCCTATCTCCATCCGGTACTCACCGGAAGAAGTCCTACAGGAAGATGGAAAGCCAGGGAATCGGATTTATCCCAGCCTTCTTCACCAGAAACAGCCTGATATACATGATAACGTGTATCTGTATGACAGGCATTCAGCAGGAACAAGACACATAGTGCCAGTCCTGCCTTTATATAATAGATAAAAGATTCTTTAAGCCTGTACATCCGTATTTGTATTACGCTCCGGACGTTTGTTTCCCTCGTTATTCCGACGGAAATTTCTCCGCCCGTTGCGGTTAGGGCGAGGTTCCTGACCGGCTTTTGCCTGTGGTGCATTTCCGGCATTTTCAGCCGCTGGAGCCTGTGGAGCTGCCGGAGCCGGATTCCCTTTCGGTCTCTGTGGACGGTTATTTCTTCCTTGCGGTCCTTTATTTTCTTTCTCCTTAGGAGCGTCTGGAGTTTGTCCATTACCTGCTTCTACAGGAGCTGCTGACGCATTATTTTGTGATGCCTGCCCTTTTTGTTTCTTTTTCCGGTTCTTTCCGCCTTTTGTCTTGTCAAAACGGGTCAAGCTCTCTTGTTCCAGCAAGTCTTTTGAACGCTGCGATTCACGTCCGGAGAATTCGTCATCCAGTTTTTCAGGCTTTTCTCCCCGTTTGTTCATATTCAGCACTTCAAAGGCTCTGCGTGCGGAGATAGTCACTTCATTTGCCAGGAAACTCTTATCCGTACTATAAGTAATGGTTCCTTTCAGAATATCTGCCTTGAAGTAATAATACATGTTGTCCAACGTTTCAAGGGTAATTTCCTTACTCGGCAAGCGTTTCTGACATTCCACGTAGGCATCTACTTCGTAATTCAGGCAGCATTTCAGTTTAGCACACTGTCCGGCCAGTTTTTGCGGATTAAGCGAAATATCCTGAAAACGAGCCGCACTGGTCGACACTGAAACGAAGTTCGTCATCCACGTAGCACAGCACAACTCGCGTCCGCACGGTCCGATTCCTCCGATACGTCCGGCTTCCTGACGGGCACCAATCTGTTTCATTTCGATACGCACCCGGAAAGTCTCAGCCAGCACCTTAATCAACTGACGGAAATCCACGCGCTCATCTGCAATGTAATAGAATATCGCCTTATTGCCATCACCTTGGTATTCCACGTCACCGATTTTCATCTGAAGTCCCAGGCTTTCTGCAATCTTACGCGAGCGAATCATTGTATCATGTTCACGGGATTTTGCTTCCTCATATTTTTCCATGTCCACCGGCTTTACCTTGCGGTAAATACGGCGTATTTCTGCATCAGGCTTCAAATTAGCCTTACGCATCTGCAAGGGAACCAGTCTTCCGGTCAATGTTACCGTACCAATGTCATGTCCCGGACTGGCTTCCACCGCCACAATATCTCCCTTCTCCAGATGCAGCCCGTTGCTGTTTTTATAATATCTTGCGGGTATTCTTAAACTGAACTTCCACCATATCCTGTTCGTCTGCATTTCCAGGAATATCGGCCAGCCAGTCGTAAGTATTCAATTTATTATTCTGTCGTCCGCAGCCTCCACAGCAGAGTCGGCCACTTCCGTTTTTAAGCTTGAAATCGTCCATATATTGTTATTGTTGTTTCATTTCTACAATCATTCTCAGCGCCATGTCAAAAAAAACCATCTTCGGATTCACATTCTGCTCAATGTGTACCTGTGCCTCCTCCAGCAATCCCATCACGGAAATAATGTTCCGCTCATTGATGTAAGGAGCAAAACGGCTGGCAAACTGCAACTCCTCCGGACTCAGATATACCATATCAGGTTGACGGAAATTACAGATAAAGTTTTCACGTACCATCGCTGGCAATATTCCAGCAGGTTCTTCTGCCGTTCGCGTCCCATTCCTGCCACCTGCTCACTCCACGCTTTCAGACTACGAATATCACGTTTATAGGCCGTACGCATGAGGTTCACAAAAAGTTCAAAACAAAGCTTGTTTTCCTCTCCCAAATGCACATTTTCCACAGCCCTCAACAAACTTCCGGCCGAACGATGTGCTATGTCACGGGCATCTTCCACAGGAAGCATATAACGCTCCACCAAATAACGCTCAATGTCCGACTCCGGCAAGGGCTTTAATTGATGCGCTGCGTACGACTCACAATCGTAGGAAGCAATAAGTCAGGTTCCTCACTCACCAACAGAAAAACAGTCTTTAAAGGAGGTTCTTCCAGTAGTTTCAGCAACTTATTCGCACATTCCACATTCATTTTTTCCGGAAGCCAGATGAGCATGACCTTGTATCCTCCCTGACTGGCTTTCAGCGAGAGTTTCCGTTGAATTTCATCACTCTCACGCACATAAATCTGAGGTTGCTGATTACCCGCATCAATGACCCGCATCCACTCCTGAAGGTCGGCATACGGATTACGTCCCAGCATTTCACGCCACTGAGGCAGGAATTCATCACAAACCACATCCCTTCCGGCCTTTTTACGTACTACCGGAAAAGCAAAATGCATGTCAGGATGAGCCAGATGGTCCATCATCTTGCACGAATTACATTGGCCGCACGCATCATTTTCTGCAGGATGATGACAAAGAAGATAACGTGCCACAGCTAAAGCTACGGGTAGCTTTCCACTTCCAGCAGGTCCCGTCAGCAACACAGCATGAGGCATCTTCCCATTCTTTGCACTATGAATGAGAAGTTGTTTCACATCTTCTTGTCCGATTACATCCTTAAAAAACGACATATTGTTCCGTAAAAAATCAAGTTCTTTTTTTGGCTGTTACTACTATATAATCGGACAAAAATAAGAAAAAAATCGTAGTTTCAGGAGATATTCACCTTTTATTATTATATAACCGGCGTAAACAAATGCGCGAACCACCCTACAAAACGACGCCATACACTCCGCTTCTTATATTCCTCACGGGTCATAATCGTACTATTGAGCTTATCGTTTTGAAAGACTTCTCCCAACTCGGCAGTAGTAGGCAAATCCAGAATAAAAGCATTAATTTCATAATCATAATGCAGACTACGACTATTCAGGTTCGTACTGCCCACCGTACAGAACCGCTCGTCCACCATCATGATTTTAGAATGATGAAAGCCTCCATTAAACACGTAGATGTGTGCTCCCGCCTTACGCAGCTTATTGGCAATATAAAATCCGGCATCGGGAGTAAAAGAGATGTCCGACTTCCCCGGAATCATGATTTCCACCCGAACTCCCCGTTCAGCCGCCCGTTTGATGGCATTTCTGACCTTACGGGTAGGAGTAAAATAAGGATTGATAATCTGCACCTTACGTTCTGCAGCATCCAATGCCGCAATATAGGCTCACGCATGATTTCCGGACAAACTTTCGGAATACGCTGCACAATGGCCACCCTTCTTCCGGAACCCTCGCACAACGTATCGTGTGGCACTTGTCCTTCTTTCAAACCTTCGTGCGTTTCCTTATTCCATACACCTAAAAAAGCTTTTTCCAGATACTGCACCGCCGGTCCTTCTATACGAATATGCATATCGCGCCAGGGACCGATTTCGGGAAGCCCGTTGATATAATAATCGGCAATATTCATGCCTCCCGTATATCCCACCTTTCCGTCAATCACCACAATTTTCTGATGGTCACGACAAAATACGTGATTGATATAAGGAAAACGAATGGGACTGAAACGGGCCATTTCCACTCCTCTTTCCGCCAGCATCTTCAGATGTTCCTTTCGCAAGGGACGACTATTCGACAAATTTCCAAAGTCATCAAACAGGGCCTTGATTGTCACTCCTTCTTTGGCTTTCTCCGCCAACAGGGTAAATAATTCCTTGGCAATAGAATCACTGCGGAAATTAAAGTATTCCAGATGGATATAGTTTTCAGCCTTCTTTATATCTTCAAATAAATGTTCAAACTTGCTGCGACCACTCTTCAACAAAGTCATACGATTACAAGCCGTAACAGGTATTTGTTTTTCTTTCAGAAAACGGGCAAACAAGGAATCAGCAGGCAGGTAAACATTGGCTGTGTCCGTTTCAGCCTGACCAACAACTTCTTTCAAGCTCTGTCCTTTGGCTGAAATCACACTGCATATCATTATTACCCACCCTAACAGGTATAACTTTACTTTCATCTTCATAACGGTTATCGGGCAAAAATATGGAATATTTCAGAAAACTCAATGACTTTCGAAAACAGAATTGAAAGAATGACCATCTATTCCGTCAAATTGCCTTATATATACTCTACTCTATAGAACAAAAAGTCACGATAAAACTCTTAGTCTCAATACTCCTCCAAAACGCAAGTGCGTTCGATCTAAAACGCAAGTGCGTTTGACTTGAAACGCAAGGACGTTTGTTCTTAAACACAAGTGCGTTTTGAATTGAACGCAAGGGCGTTTTCCAAGGAAGGAAAAAACACTTGCTGAAAGGAGAAAAAAGAGTGTCTTTATATCCTATATAAATAAGGTGATAGGGAAAGGAATTTAAAGTGATAAAATGCAGACAAAGAAATGTAACCTACTCTTTGCAAAATTGGGATATGACATCTAAAAATAGTGAAATTTTTCCGTAATTGCCGAAAATCATCTTTTTTCATCCTATATTTACCAGTGTAAAGATTCGTTTTTCACTGATAACTTTCCTATCTTTGCATTGAAGAAAAAACAAAGACTGACTATACACTTTTATACATAACTTAAATACATAAGAATTATGGAATTTGTAACAAACGAAAAACTTACCATTGTTGGTGCTGCCGGTATGATCGGTTCTAACATGGCTCAGACTGCTATCATGATGGGCTTAACTCCTAACATCTGCTTGTACGACCCGTACGCTCCAGGTTTGGAAGGTGTTGCTGAAGAATTGTTCCACTGCGGTTTCGAAGGTGTGAACATCACTTTCACTTCAGATATCAAAGAAGCGCTGACTGGTGCTAAATATATCGTAAACTCAGGTGGTGCTGCTCGTAAAGCTGGTATGACTCGTGAAGACCTGTTGAAAGGTAACGCAGCTATCGCAGAAGAATTCGGTAAGAACGTAAAACAGTACTGTCCGGATGTAAAACACATCGTAGTTATCTTCAACCCTGCTGACATCACAGGTTTGATTACACTGTTGTACTCTGGTTTGAAACCGGGTCAGGTAACTACTTTGGCTGCTCTTGACTCTACTCGTCTGCGCAGCGAATTGGCTAAACACTTCGGCGTTTCTATGGACGCAGTTGAAAACTGCCGTACTTACGGTGGTCACGGCGAACAGATGGCTGTATTTGCTTCTACTGCTAAAGTAAACGGTAAAGCTTTGACAGACATCATCGGTACTGACGCTTTGACAAAAGAACAGTGGGCTGAAATCCAGCAGAAAGTAACTAAGGGTGGTGCAAACATCATCAACTTGCGTGGCCGTTCTTCATTCCAGAGCCCGTCATACGTTTCTATCGAAATGATTGGTGCTGCTATGGGTGGCAAAGCATTCCGCTGGCCGGCTGGTACTTACGTTTCTAACGAAAAGTACGACCACATCATGATGGCTTGGGAAACTTCTATCACTGCTGACGGTTGCCACTGCGCTGCTTTGAACGGTACTGCAGAAGAACAAGCTGCTTTGGATAAGAGCTACGAACACTTGTGCGCACTGCGTGACGAAGTAATCGCTATGGGCGTTCTTCCTCCAGTAGCTGAATGGAACAAGCTGAACCCGAACATTAAATAATCGGATTTTCCATTAATATAAAAGGAGACTGAATCATCGGTCTCCTTTTTTTATGTCCAATTCCAACGCACTTGTACATCATATAAAATCACAGTAATCTCATTTTCACGCATTTATATTTTCCCAATGTACATCTGAAAACTTTCAGTCTCTCTATCAAAAGCACTATCTTTGCCGCTCTCTTTACCATGTATTCCTAAAACTACGGGCAGCAATGAGAATATGCACTTTACTACTTTTCCTTATTTCAGCACTGACCTGTCACTCGCTGTGTGCACATAATCCAGCGGGACATTACTTCCTGACACAAGACTCTACGTCTTCTCTCACCTCATCGGCTCTTCCTGCGAAGCCAAAGAAAACAAAGGAACTTTTCCAGCAAAACTTTTCGTACATGGGAATTCCTTTTATCGTTTCCGGATTAATCGTCAAAAAACAAAACCAGGATTTCCGTACACTGCGTAATCGCTTCCAGCCGACCTTTCACCACGAATATGACAATTATACACAATATGTCCCGTTAGTTACTACATGGGGCATGAAACTGGCTGGAGTAGAAAACCGCAGCTCATGGAAGGAACTCACAGTCAGCAATGTTTTCTCAGCAGCTTGATGGCCGGCTTTGTCAACACCTTGAAATATACGACCAAAGAAATGCGTCCGGACAATTCATCAAACAATTCATTTCCTTCCGGACATACGGCCACTGCTTTTATGTGTGCCACAATCCTGCATAAAGAATACGGCATGCTCAGTCCGTGGTATAGCATCGGAGGATATACCTTAGCGGGAGTAACCGGTATCACTCGCCAGCTGAACAACCGTCACTGGATTGGCGATGTGCTGGTAGGAGCTGGGATTGGCATGATTTCAACGGACTTAGGCTATTTCTTTTCCGATCTGATTTTTCGTAAGAATACCACCAGCAGCCAGTTAACAACCCACTTCAACCGCTACGATACACCTTCATTCCTGAGCCTCAACATGGGATTTGCCACAGGACCTTCTACCCTGCGTACTGCCGAACTATATGACACAGAAGAAGGAACTCCTTTGGGTATGCGCCTGCGTACGGGCACATCGACCGTCGTCAGCGCAGAAGGAGCCTACTTTTTCAATGCGTACATCGGTTTGGGAGGGCGCCTGAGAGTAGCTACCGTACCTGTTATCGCCGACATTCCCGAAGAGAACAAAAAGCATTTTGACCTGGACAATGACTTAAAGGAAGGAGCTCCTGTCAACATGTACCTGCTCGACGGACTAGAATCGGACCATTTAGGCATGTGCGACATCGATTTAGGACTTTACTTTTCTTATCCGCTCAGCAGCCGCTTCCTGATAGGAAGCAAACTGTTAGCCGGACGACGCACTAATGCAAACTTTACCTTAAACTCTATTTCACGGATTAATCCAGCCATTTTCGACCGCCAGAAAGTAAGCCAGGAAGCCTACGACCAATTCTATAAAGCCGACGTAGATTACTATATCCAGCAGGAAGGTCTCAGCATTCAGGAAATGCTACAGAGTACTTTCATTGATGAGGAATTTCTTCACATTCGTAAAAGTTCTACTTTCAAATTAGGAACCGGACTTTCTCTCGCCTACCGCTACAAAGAAAATGCGGCCCTGCGTCTCTATTGCGACTATGACTTTGCCTCCCCCCGACTGACATACGACCTGAAGAACTCCTGGGCAGACGAAGACGGTAACCGGGAAGTCCGTTCGTATAGTAAAAGAACGCCTATGCATAATTTTACTTTCGGAGCTTCCATCGCGTTCATGTTCTAACACGAAAGCCGTTGCACATTTCTACTTATTTTATTATTTTCGCCCTTCGAATGATTGACCAAGCTACCATAGACCGAATACTGGATGCTGCACAAATAGTAGATGTGGTATCCGAGTTTGTCACACTCCGCCGCCGGGGAGTGAACTACATCGGACTATGCCCGTTCCACAATGAAAAGACCCCTTCTTTCAGTGTATCTCCCAGCAAAGGATTATGCAAATGTTTCAGTTGCGGTAAGGGAGGGAATGTGGTGCACTTCATCATGGAGCACGAACAGCTTTCTTACTACGAGGCACTGAGGTGGCTGGCTAACAAATATCACATCGAAGTAAAGGAACGGGAACTCACCGACGAAGAAAAACAAGCACATAGTCTGCGTGAAAGCTTGTTTGTAGTCAATCAGTTTGCATCCGAATATTTTCAAGACATACTTTATAATCACATCGACGGACAGCGTATCGGTATGACCTACTTACGCAGCCGAGGATTCCGTGATGACATTATCAAAAAGTTCCAGTTAGGATACAGCACAGACAGTCACGATGCACTGGCACGTACAGCCAAACAGAAAGGCTATCAAGAAGAGTTTCTGGTAAAAACCGGCTTGTGCTATAGAAAGGACGACGGTTCACTTCGCGACCGTTTCTGGGGGCGTATCATTTTCCCCGTACATACCTTATCGGGAAAAGTAGTAGCTTTTGGCGGACGTGTATTGAGCGCTGCCACCAAGAACGTGCAGATGAAGTATGTCAATTCTCCGGAATCGGAGATATATCACAAAAGCCGGGAACTCTATGGCATTTATTTTGCCAAGCAGGCCATTGTACGCCAGGACCGCTGCTTCTTGGTTGAAGGCTATACCGATGTCATTTCCATGCACCAGAGTGGAATTGAAAACGTGGTGGCTTCTTCGGGTACGGCATTGACCTCCGACCAGATACGACTGATTCATCGCTTTACCAATAACATCACGGTATTGTATGACGGTGACGGAGCCGGAATCAAGGCCAGCATACGCGGTATTGACATGCTGCTGGAAGAAGGTATGAACATCAAGGTATGTCTGCTCCCCGATGGAGACGACCCCGACAGCTTTGCCCGCAAGCATAATGCCACCGACTATCAGGCTTACATCAATGAGCACGAAGTGGACTTCATCCGTTTCAAGACGAACCTGCTGATGGAAGAAGCAGGAAAAGACCCGATCAAACGTGCCAGCCTAATTTCCAGTATCGTAAAAAGTATCTCTGTGATACCTGACTCGATTGTCGCTCCGTATATACACGCGAGTGCAGCCAGCTTCTGCAAATGGAAGAGAAAATCCTGATAGAAGCGGTAAACAAACTGATAGAGCAGGCACAGGAAAATAAATACAAGGAAATCCAACGGAAGCAACGACAGGCCACCCAGGATGCTCAACCTGCTCCTCCGACTACTTACCCGGAGACACAGCCGACAGAGATTCCTATACCGGATGAGACTCAACTTCCTCCAGCTCCTCTGGAAACAGCAGCAGAGTATATACCTCCAACCGCTGAACAGCCTGCCGGACAACCCGCAAGCACTCCTGTTCCTACGGACAATTACCTTTCGTATATCCCATTGGAAGGGAATGAACAGAAACTGTTCTACAAGAAGGAACAGCTCCTCCTGCAAATGATTGTCCGCTATGGAGAGAAAGTGATGTGTTACTTAGAGGATGAAAACGGAGAAGAGCAACCGCTCACTGTCATAGAATGTATTTCTTCCAGCTTGAAGGAGGATGAACTGCAGTTTCACTATCCTTTAGACCGCCGTATCCTAAAAGAAGCGGAGAATCATCTGCACGACGAAGGCTTTGTGTCTGAGCGCTATTTCCTGACTCATCCTGATCCGGAAATCAGTAAACAGGCCGCAGAACTGGCCAGCGACCGCTATCAGCTAAGCAAGTACCACTCCAAAGGACAGGCAATCATCACCGATGAAGAAAGACTTTATGAGTTAGTTCCCAGGTTGTTAATTGATTTCAAGCTATCGATTGTAGAAGAAGAAATGAAGCATACCCTGCAGGCTTTAGCCAATCCGGACATCTATAACAATCCGGAGAAATGTCAGGAAATCATGCAACATTACAAAGAGTTGCAAAAAATTCAGATTCCAATGGCACAAAAAGCAGGCGACCGCGTCATTTTACGTTAGCTATTTCCCCTCTCCACTTACGATAAAAGGGGAAATAGTCTCTTTCATATTAATATTTTGCACGAATCAGGTTCATGAACTCTTCGCGCGTCTTGGCCTGATTGAATGCGCCTGTAAAGTCAGATGTCGTCGTTACAGAATTCTGCTTTTCCACTCCTCTCATCTGCATACACATGTGTTTGGCTTCTACTACCACCATTACGCCTAATGGATTCAGTGTTTCTTGGATACACTCCTTTATTTGAAGCGTCATGCGTTCCTGCACCTGCAAACGGTGAGAAAAAATATCTACCACACGAGCAATCTTACTCAGCCCGTAATGTATCCGTTAGGAATATATGCCACATGGGCCTTTCCGTAGAACGGCAGCATGTGATGCTCGCACATGGAAAGAAATCAATGTCCTTCACAATCACCATCTGGCTGTAAGGTTCCTTGAATTTTGCGGCATTCAGCACTTCTCTCGGATCCATTTCATATCCGCGAGTCAGCGTCAGCATGGCTTTTGCTACACGCTCAGGGGTTTTCAACAGTCCTTCTCTTTCAGGATCTTCACCCAGCAAAGAAAGGATTTCCTTGTAATGCCCGACCAGTTTCTCAACCTTCTCTTGCGGCCAGTTTATCGAATTTGTATCTGTCATCATTATTCTATAGGTATATTAATCTGTTCACGCACAATAGACACTTCCTTAAAAACTCCTGTAGCTTTCAATTTACGCATGGTTACATGTGCTTCTTCAATACTTTTAAAGTCTCCCACCCGGCATAGCAGCGAGGAGGCTGAAAATAAGTATAAACCGGAAGTTCCGGAAATTCTTCTTTCACTTTCGTTGCTACCCTATTCGCTTCACTACGCGCCTGACGGGAATTATTCCCGGCGTATACCTGTACGCGAAATCCACGAGCTTTTAATGTCTTTACCGGCTCCGAACTGGTAGAACGCACATAATGTTTCCCTATCAAAGAGGTAATCTGTGCATCCTGGTGGATAGTCACTACACCTTCTCCCGCCCGACGGGTCTGCAGGCTTTCGATAATGTTCTGCTGGGCATAAGCCCCGCTGACACACAAAACAGAAACTACAAATAAAAGATATTTCAGCATAAGCGGATTTTAGATAGACATAGAAAACAAAAGTCAATTGAGCACAGAGACCATACGACGGCACTACGTCCTCACATCATCTCTGTGCTCATAAGTCGCTCCTGACTAATTCAAAAAAGAATTATTTAAAAGCGTCGATGATACCCTTGAAGTCTGCAACTTTCAAAGCAGCACCACCAATCAGACCACCGTCTACATCAGGATTAGCGAACAATTCTTTTGCGTTAGAAGGCTTGCAGCTTCCACCGTACAGGATAGAAGTATTTTCAGCTACTTCCTGACCGTATTTAGCAGCAACCAAAGAACGGATGTGAGCGTGGATTTCCTGAGCCTGTTCCGGAGTAGCAGTCTTACCTGTACCGATAGCCCAAACCGGTTCGTAAGCCAAGATTACTTTACCGAAATCTTCAGCAGACAAAGAGAATACAGAAGCCAACTGAGCTTCTACTACTTCATTCTGTTTGTTAGCTTCACGTTCTTCCAATACTTCACCGATACAGAAGATAGGTTTCAAGTTGTTAGCCAAAGCCAATTTAACTTTTTCTTCCAGGATTTCAACTGTTTCGTGATAGTAAGCACGACGTTCAGAGTGACCCAAGATTACATACTGAGCACCTGTAGATGCAACCATTTCTGCAGAAACTTCACCTGTATAAGCACCAGATACTTTGTCAGCACAGTTTTCAGCACCTACACCAATGATAGAGCTGTCTACCAGAGGAGTTACAGAAGCCAAGTGAATGAAAGGAGTACAGATGATTACATCGCAGTTTGGTTTGTCTGCTGTCAATGCTTCGTTCAATTCTTTTGCCAATGCAATACCTTCCTGCAGGTTCTTGTTCATTTTCCAGTTACCTGCTACAATGTTTTTTCTCATTTTGTTTAAATTTTAAAGGGTTAGTTATAATGTTTCTTTTTTATTCTCTTCCTCTTTTTCTTTTTGCGGCTTTTTATGCGCAACCATATCAGGTCGACCACGGTCAGCAGCAGCAAAGGCCCCAGGAACCAGCCGGTCACTTCTACACCTTGTGCACATTGGTTTTCGGATTCCATGTACTGAATGGAAGTTTCTCCAGCGGTGCATTCAACTGGTATTCATCTGGCAGATTGGAAACACTCCATTTACGCAGCACGACTCCTTTTTTCAGCAGCATCAATCCCGGATTGGAACGAATCATCGTTTTCAGCGTAATCTCATCCATCAACGCAAACGGATATTCCGCTCCTGTATTCTCTTGCCAGTCTATGATATCCTGCTCCGAAGAAGCTGTCAGACAAAGGAAACGATACCCGTGTTCCACGCTGTAATCATACACCTCATTGATCAAATCCATGCCACTATCGTCCGCCTGCTTCAGCCATGGTGCCACCAGTAAGAACGTATACTGGTCACTATGAAGTATGTCATCGGTCAAATCCTCTCCCGTTTCCAGTGAAGTAATCGAGAAGTCGTGAATAGGAGGTTCATAGCCCTTCTCCTTCACCCGCGTCTTCGAATCGACAAAAGTCCACGTGGAATCTGTCGGGAAATTATCAATCGTAAATTCCTGTTCTTTACCGTCTTTCGAATAAATAAAAATCGTTTCATACTCGGTAGGCTTCTCACCTTCAGGAATTGTCATACCTTTTATGATGTCTGCTCCCACATGATAAGGACGAAAATCGAACACAGGCAGGTAGCGCAGGCAGAACAACATGAAGAAGATGATGAACAGAATACTGTAAAGCGAAATCAGCCAGTCCACTTTCGTGGTGACCAGATTAAAGATATGCCGACGCCATTTAAACACGGAAATAGCCGCAATAAGCAACACGATGTTTTTGAAGAAAGTCTCCCAGCTGGTCAGCACAACCGCATCACCAAAACATCCACAATCGGAAATCGGATTGGCTATGGCTAGCCATAATGTCAACGGTGTCATAAACGCCATCATCAACAAAGCCAGCAAAGGAGCTACCCTCCGACGAATACCGAAGAACAGATAAATGCCAAGAATAAACTCAAACAAGGCACAGAGCATAGCTGCCAGATAAGGCACATATCCTGCGCTCATGCTCTGCAGCCCCATGCTTCCAGGTAATCCTGTACCTTATAGACCGTTCCCAAAGGGTCATTGGCCTTTACAAATCCGGAGAACAGAAAAACGACAGCCAGTAAAAAACGGCAGAAGTTACTCCAGATCACAATTGCTTTATGTAGAAACTTATTCTCCAAATTCCAGCTTAATCAATCCGAAAACGGCATAATTAATCATATCCATATAATTGGCGTCTACACCTTCTGAAACCAAGGTATCTCCTTTCAAAGATTCGATTTGCTTGGTCCGATAAATCTTCATCAAAATCAAATCTGTATAGGAGGTGATGCGCATGCTACGCCAAGCCTCATCATAGTCATGATTCTTCGCCAGCATCAGTTTCAGCGCCTTGTCGGCATAGGTATCATATAATTCCAGCGCACGCTCTTCAGTTATATCTTCCTTCTCGCATAGCCCAGTTCCAGCTGAATAAGCCCGATAATACCATAATTGACAATTGCAATAAACTCCGGACGAATGCCTTCATCTATCAAGACACGCCCTTTACTTCGATGCTGCGAATACGGTTTGCCTTAATATAAATCTGGTCTGTCACGGAAGACGGACGCATGATGCGCCAGGCAGCTCCGTAATCATGCAACTTCTTAGCAAACAAATCACGGCATACTGCAATTACATGTTCAAATTGTTTCTTGGTTTCTTCCATCTTTTATGCTCGAATATGTGGCAAAGTTACTGTTTTTTCAGAGAGCACACAAAAATAACGGAGATAAAAATGCCATTTCATACAGTCCCGACAGAACTATATGAAATGGCATCTCCTTTTATTTCAATAAATTTGTTTTCCAGATTAAGAACATCTCAAGACTTGTCCGATACGCAACGTTGTAGTACGTTTTATACCATTAATCTGACACAAGCGGTCGATGGATACGTGATACAAACGAGAGATACGTCCCAATGTATCACCCTTACGGATTTTATGATAGCGGATAGCTGATTTTTCCGCCTCTGCCGCACCGGATTTTCCTGATTTTACAGCAGCCAATGCGCGAGTACGCTGATATGCATAACGGTTGGCACCACGCACAAACAAATAGCTGTCTGAAACGATATCCTGGTTCGGGAAATCAAACATAAATTCCGGATTTATCACCTCGCCTAAGAAACGAGTTTCAAAATGAAGGTGAGAACCGGTAGAACGTCCGGTATTTCCTCCCAAGCCAATCGGATCACCCGCCTTTACATATTCATCTTCAGCTACAATCTGCTTAGACAAGTGTCCGTAAATGGTTTCCAAACCATTGTCATGACGGATTACTACATATTTGCCATAACCTCTACGTTCATATTTCACCATGCGCACACGCCCGTCGAAAGCAGCACGGATGGTATCGCCGATATAGACTTAATGTCCAATCCGTTGTGCATACGCCGCCAGCGCGGACCGCATTTAGAAGTGATGACTGTATGAGTTGTCGGCATGCAGAAGCCTGTCAGATCGATTCGGAAACTATCTGGAACCTGTACATTACCACCGTAAGCATGAACGCGATCATTGTTCCAGTTTGGATAAAGACTGTAAGCGGGATATACTGCCTGTTCTGCTTTAATCTGGCGAATCAGGCTAATGAATCCACTGCTTTTAATTTTCTGTCAATCGGCGCCTGACGAGCCAGAAGATCCTGTCCTGAAACATTGATACTGACCATGGCCAGAGCCGCCATTGCTACTGTTCTAATACACTTTAAAATCATTATACCTTATATTTTTCAGCTAGTATCCGTCGGATGGCCTTTTTCCAGCCCGACCCTTATTCAGAATACCATTCTGGTTTAAAAACAAATCACTTCAGAGTGCACTTCTGCCTTCATT
>ENA-OQHA01000153-OQHA01000153.1-human-gut-metagenome-genome-assembly--contig:-NODE-153-length-36824-cov-3.735128_pt1 | contig 36824 bp, 40 predicted proteins | sample MGYA00242558_ERZ504707 | MGnify/ENA primary metagenome ERZ504707 (study PRJEB26092, sample SAMD00036197) | human gut metagenome | host: Homo sapiens | study: EMG produced TPA metagenomics assembly of... | reverse complement strand
TTTCGGGCGTTTGCCGGTTTCAAGTATGTGAGGCAAGTCTGCGATATGTACGGTCTTGCTAAGCGTTCCACGTGTTTCAAGATCGGCAAATCTCATCTCACCGACCTCAAGCAAATAATCATTTATCCGATTGTTGATCATAATTTTTCGGGACAATGCCGAGAAGAAAGATACTGCTTTCTCTCGCTCATCATGAGATAAAACTGGAATCGGCATGTCGAGAAGTCGGTCAGTGGCTAATTTACCCGCACCGATTCCGGTTGTCTCGAGCATATTTGTTAACTCTGGGGACAGTGCCTTTAATGCAAAGAAAACGTACTCATTGGTAATAGTTGTCACTTTGGAAGTCATGCATTTTACATCTTGGTTGTAAGCAACGGGAGCGTTTACAATTGCAAGAGGGATTCTCTTGAATAAGCCGCTTCCGCGGGTCAATAAAAGTATCGAACCAACAGGAGCAAGTTTGCTTCCCGCGTGGAGTCCTTCTTCAGTGATGAAAAGATTACTTGTTGTCACAGTGTCGCCTGTTAAAGTTTTTGCGCTTATCCAAGGGATCTCACCATCAGTATGCTGCTGTTTTTATCAGGCGTTCCTCCGGAAGAAAGATTGACAATATCTCCGAGAGGAATCCATTCAACTTCACATGCCATAGCCGATGGCCTCCAGATTCTTCTTGATCTGCTCTTGCAGACGGTTGGATTCCTCGAAGCATTTGGCGATCTCGCCGGTCAGACGGGTCATCTTCTCCTCGAATGGCTCATCGTCTTCTTCCACTTCGGCGACACCGACGTAACGGCCTGGAGTCAGGATGTAATCCTGCGCCTTGATATCTTCCGTCGTGGCGATGGCGGAGAAGCCCTTCTCCGTTTCCAGAGTGCCGTCACGGAACGCGTCGAACGCAGTCGATACCTTGGCGATGTCCTCATCGGTAAACTCGCGGAGCCTGCGGGACACCATGGTTCCCATATCGCGCGCGTCGATGAACAACGTCTTGCCGGACTGCTTCTTGTTCTTGGTGATGATCCACAGGCTCACAGGTATGCCGGTGCTGTAGAAAAGCTTGTCCGGCATTGCGATGATGCCTTCGACCAGATCGGCATCCACGATCTTGGCGCGGATCTCGCCCTCGTTGTTCGTCTGGCTGGACAACGCGCCGTTCGCCAGAACCATGCCCATGCGGCCGGAACGGTTGAGGTGGTGGATCATGTGCTGGACCCACGCGAAGTTGGCGTTGCCCTCCGGTGGGGTGCCGTACTGCAGCGTACGTCGTCCTCAAGTTTCTCCCCTCCCCAGTCCTTCAGGTTGAAGGGCGGTTAGCGAGGATGAAATCGAATTTCTCGGTCTTGTGCAGGTCCTCGAAGAACGTGTCGGCATTATGATCGCCCAGATCCGCGTCGATGCCGCGGATCGCGAGGTTCATGGTCGCCATTTTCCACGTGGTCGGATTGGACTCCTGGCCGTACACGGAGATGTCGTTAATGTTGCCTGATGGCGTTTGACGAAGTCCGCGGACTGTACGAACATGCCGCCGCTGCCGCAGCACGGATCGTACACTCGCCCGTGGTAGGGTTCGATGACTTCGACCAGCGTCTTCACGACGCACGCGGGTGTGTAGAACTCGCCGGCGTTCTTGCCCTCCGCTTCGGCGAATTTGGCCAGGCAGTATTCGTAGGTGCGTCCGAGGATGTCGCGGCTATCGCCCTTTTCGGCCATCTTCACGTTGGTGAACAGGTCCACGACCTCGCCCAGACGTCGCTTGTCGAGCTCCTGGCGTGCGAAGTTCTTCGGCAGGATGCCCTTGAGCTTGTTGTTCTCGGCCTCGATCTGGCGCATGGCCTCGTCGATGGCCTTGCCGATCTCGGGCGTGTGCGCGGCCGCTGCGATGGTCTTCCAGCGGGCGCTCTCGGGAACGAAGAAGATGTTCTCACTCGCGTATTCGTCGCGGTCCTCCTCGAAGCCCTCGCCCTCCTCAACGAGTTCCTGGTATTTCTGGTCGAACTTGTCGGAGATGTACTTCAGGAAGATGAGGCCGAGCACGACGTTCTTGTATTCGGAAGCGTCGATGTTGCCGCGCAGCTTGTCGGCAGCGCTCCAGATCTGTTCCTCGAAGCCGATCTCGGCGGTATTGTCCTTCTTCTTTGCCATGTCTTGTATTATCCTCCTGCTCGTCCTATTCGCTGATCTTGGTGTCGGCCCACAGCTCGCACTGTTCCATGACGGTCTTCATGCGTCCTCGACACCTTCGGGCGGATACTTGTATTTGCGCAGCACGTTTGATGGCACGCCGCATGCCGGCCCTGGCGCTTTCCTTCTTCTGCCAGTCGATCGTGGCGTTGCTCCGCATCGCATCGGTCAGCTCGCGGGCTATCGAGACGAGCTGGTCGTTGTCGTAGAAGTCTTTGACCGCCTGCGGCTGGGTGATTGCGTCGTAGAACGCCATCTCCTCGTCGCTCAAGCCGAGCTTCTGCGCGTCGTCGCGGTCCTTCATGATCTCCTTGGCCATGTTGACGAGCTCTTCGATGACCTGCGCGTTAGTGAGCATGCCGTTGAGATACGCGTTCAACGTGTTCTGGAGCATCTCGCTGAACTTCTGGGATTTGACCACGCTGGTGCGCCCGTACGCCCGCACCTTCTCCTTGATGAGGCGTTTCAGGCTCTCTATCGCGATGTTCTTCTCCTTCATGCCGGCGACCTCCTGGAGGAGCGCCTCATCGAACAGGGAGATCTCCACGCTGTCCTTCTCGAACAGGTTGAGCACGCCGTCCGCATGCACGCTCTGCTGGAGGATCTCGCTCACCTGCTTGTTGAACTCCGTGTACGTCATGCCGCTGCCCCCGCCGGAGCCACGTCCGGTCAGGCGAAGGACCTGCACGCGCAATACGGATAGGTAAGCCGCCTCATGCGCGTCCTCTTCGCTTACCATGCTTTTGCACAGGCTCAGCGCCTGGTTCATGAGCTGGCATTGCTTGAGGAACGATTCCGTGTCTTCGTGCCGTTCCGGATCGAGCAGCCAGTCGGTTCCCTCCGCGATGGCGTCGGCAAGCGCCTCCCTGCTGTTCTGGAAGATGAGTTTGTGGTAATTGAAGCCGTACATGAGATCACGGCACACGTCGAGCTTTTCGAGGAATTTCGGATAGGCGGTCTCGGCGATGTTCATGTCGCCGTAATTGTGCTGGTCACGGCTGGTATAGTCCTTCATCGCCCGCTTGAGCGCGCCTGCAATGCCGATGTAATCCACGACCAGACCGCCCTCCTTGCCCTTGCACACGCGGTTGACGCGGGCGATGGCCTGCATGAGGTTGTGGCCCTTCATCGGCTTGAACACGTACATGGTGGACAGGCTGGGCACGTCAAAGCCAGTGAGCCACATATCCACGACGATGGCGATCTTGAGGGAATCGGAATCGTCCTTGAACCTGCGTTCCATCTCCTTCTTGTGCGTGGTGCCGCCACACACGTCGAACCATTCCTCCGGATCCTGGTTCGACATGGTCATCACCACGCCGACCTTGTCCTTCCATTCGGGGCGCAGCTCCATGATCCTGTAGTAGATCTTCATCGCGATCGGCCGGCTGTACGCCACGATCAGGGCCTTGCCGGCCAGGACGTCGGCGCGGTTGTTCTCGTAATGGTCCACGATGTCGCGGCACAACGCGTCGATGGTCTCGGGAGTGTCGAAGATGGCATCGAGGCCGCCGAGGTCGTGCTTGGACTTCTCCACGCTCGCCTCGTCGGCCTGGTCCGCGAACTCCTTGTAGACCGCGTCGATGCGGCCCAGCGCGTTCTCGTCAAGATGGAGCGAGACCACACGGCTTTCGTAGTAGACCGGCTTGGTGGATTCGTCCTCGACGGACTGGGTCATGTCGTACACGTCGATGTAGTCGCCGAAGATCTCGCGGGTGTTGCGGTCATCCGTGGAGATCGGCGTTCCGGTGAAACCGATATAGGACGCGTTCGGCAGCGCCTTGCGCACGACACGGGCCGCGCCGACCGACACATGACCGTCCGCGTTGATCCGTTCGGTCAGGCCGTACTGGCCGCGGTGAGCCTCGTCCACCATCACCACAACGTTGCTCCGGTCGCACAACGGCTCGTCGCCGTCCGAGAACTTCTGCATGGTCGTGAAGATGATGCCGTTCGCCTCACGACCCTCAAGCAGTTCCTGAAGATTCCTGCGGCTCTCGGCCTGGACCGCCTTCTGGCGCAGGAACCTGGCGCAGCGGCTGAATTGTCCGAAAAGCTGGTCGTCGAGATCGTTGCGGTCGGTGATGACCACGATGGTCGGGCTTTCAAGATAACGCTGCAGCAGATGCGCGAAGAACACCATCGAAAGCGATTTTCCGCTTCCCTGGGTATGCCAGAACACGCCAATCTTGCCATCCCCATTGACGGCCTCCTCCGCTCTGACGATGGCTTTCCTTACCGCGAAATACTGGTGGTACGCGGCGATGATCTTCACCACTTTCTCGGAGGAATCGTTGAAGCACACGAAGTTCTGGATGATATCGAGCAGACGCTCCTTTGGGAGCATGCCGTCAATCATGGTGCTCCATGTCGCGGCCTTCGTTCCGGAATAGTCGCCGTCAACCGACTTCCAAGTCACGTAACGATCCTCGTCGGATGTGATCGTGCCGACCCTGGTCTGGGTCATATCGCTCATCACGCAGAACACGTTGGGCACGAACATGCTCGGTATCTGCTTCATGTACTGGCGCAATTGCAGGTACGCGTGTGAAGCGTCCGTCTCCTCTCTCGACGGGGACTTCAGCTCGAACAACACCAACGGCATGCCATTCACGAAAATGATGACATCGGGACGTTTCTCGGAATACTCCACGAACGTCACTGGTTCACGACATGGAAATCGTTGTTCTCGGGATCGTCGAAATCAAGCAGCCGGACGATGTCATCACGCTCTTCCTTGCCGTCAAAGAAGTGCACTTCGACTCCTGATTGCAGGTAGTCATTGAATATCTCGTTGCGCTGCTCCAAGCTGCCGATCTCGACATTCTGAATCTTCCGAATGGCCTCCTCGACGGCTGCTTCCGGCAGATTTCTGTTGATTCGTCGCAACGCATCCGGGAGAATATCAGGAAGGAATACGTCGCGATACGAGTCGTCGGTGCGACGGACGTCGGGCCCGTACAGGTGCTCATATCCGAGTCTTTCCGTCAGATGATCGATGATCAGATTTTCGTACCATTCCTCGTTCAGTGGATCCATGGACGTGATGTTGTTCAGAGAACACTCCGAGACCGTACGAGATTCGACTTTGGAAACAGCCATTGTTCACCCCACAAACATATGGATTCTCTCGCAAACCATCTTTCGGTTTAGTCTATCAATTAACCTATCGTCTGGATGTAACCAACACGAGTGTCTGCTGTTTTTTAGACTACGTCATGCTGTCTTATTTTTGTTCAGTAGAACAAGAAAAACGCCCGCAGCTTAAACGCCGACGGGCATATTATCTCTTCCTCTCATCTACTTCCCAAACTCAAGCCTCACACCTCGATTCTCTCTGGAAGCCCGCCGCATGATATTTTCGAAAGTAGCCCCATAAAAACGCACCGCACATCCGATTATCGAATTCACCTCTCAACAACCGGGGAACCGTTTATCACAGGCTCTTCATCTATCACCAGTGCACATCTCTGCGCAGTCCTTTAAGAGCTTCGTTTTTTGTTAAAACTCCGATGGTTCAGCATCTCGTAAACCATCTTTGTTGTGCCGTTGAGACCCCAAAGCAATATAGCAAGCTTTCTTTGCACGGGTTATTCCGACATAGTGCATGCCAAGAGATTGCTCAATATCTTTTTGTACTCCTTTATATGGAGGCATGATAAAACGATAGGCTTCAAGACAAAAAACGATGTCAAATTCAAGTCCTTTAGCCTTATGATAAGTAAGCACATTAATCTCATCTGACTGAGCAGGACGAAAGCCCCTTCTAAGAATATCCACGTCTTTAACGGTGCTGCAATATGCCTCGATATCTTCATCACATCCCAACCCCGGCCCACATAGGTCAGCTATAGCAAACGCTAAATCTGTTTGGTTTACCAGATCTTCTTCACGAACTCCAAAGAAGTCATCAACAAGAGCAAGTCCCTGATTCCGCTTTGTTGTTTTGACATTCCTCCGGCAGTTCTTTCCATTGTCCATAATTAAAGTTGTTATCCTTAACAACCTTAAGCTTCAAAGGTCTGTTAATGATCTGAGGAGCAAAAGAGATAATAATCTGGCTAAGACACCGCTCATGATGCAGATCTGCTCCTTCGACAGTCCGCGCTTCGAGCGTGGGCGAGCCACCACATCCTCCAACACGGGACGAGACTGCGCGCGTACTTGTCCTCAGAAGATCGCAATTCATTGATGGCCCGTCTGCGCCCCAATGCGCCCATGCCGAACAACTGGCTACGGATCTCCTCGGTGAGACCCATCACCCTCACCTCCAACAACTGTAATCTCAGTGCAACTACAGTTGTGAACATGAAGCTCATGTCCACTCTGAGTTAACAGAGCCAAAAAACGATTCGCGTGGCATTCACGACATTATGCGAATGCCACGCGAATCGTTTTTTATTGGTTTTGCTTTAAGGAGCACAGGATTTGCCGTTAAGGCGCTGAACTCGATGCCTTTTTCAGAACCGTTTGGCAAGCTGCTTCTCGCACACTCCTTGGAGCCATGTCAATACCGTGCAGAAAGCAAGATATATCACGCCGACCTCGCAATAAAGCACCAGTGGTTCATAGGCGGTGGCGACGATACGCTGCGCGGCCATGAACATCTCGACCACGGTGATGTTCGCGGCCAGTGAAGTGTCTTTCACCAAAGAGATGAACGTATTGAACAATGCAGGGAACGCCGACCGGAAAGCTTGGGGCAGCACGATCAGCCTCATAATGGTCAGATAGCTGAGGTTCGTGGTCAGGCCGGCTTCGACCTGCCCCTTTGGCACCGCGAGAATAGCTCCGCGAAGTGTCTCAGAAGCGTACGCGCCGACATTCAGGGAGAAAGCGATAAGTGCCGAGGGAAACGCCGGCACGACAATGCCCACGGACGGCAGACCAAAGAAAATAACGAACAGTTGTACCAGCAGAGGAGTCCCTCGGAACACCCACACATAGAATTGCGCGATTCGATGCACCATAGGAACCTTGGCTACTCGAACAAGCGCCACGGCGATGGCCAACACCAGACCTATTGCGAACGATATCAGTGTCAGCGGGATGGTTACCGTCAGCCCAGGAATCAGCAATTTCGTGAAGGAACCGATGATGATTCCCAACAGTCTGTCATCCATGATGCCCGATCCTCATATCCGGCCCGCTTTCGTCGGATCCGCACGCATTATGCAAATCCGTTGAGAACAGGCAAACCCATCTTTCTACTGCTTTACCGAAACGTCCTCTCCAAAGTACTTGACAGACAGTTTCTTCAATGTGCCATCCTTCTGCAGCTTCGCGAGGGCATCGTTCAGCGCCTTCACCAAGTCGTCCTCACCCTTGCGGATCGGGAAGGCCGCCGCGGGGCTGATTTCGGACTTTGCCGCGATCTGCACATCCGCGTCCGGCTTCTGCTTGAGATAGTCCAGCACGGCGAGCTTGTCGTTCAACGTGACATCGGCACGACCGGAGGTAATGGCGTCAACCGCCTGCGCGAAGTCATTGACAGAGACGATGTTCGCGCCATTCTCCTGGGCCGTCTGATTCCAGTTGCTGGTCTTGGTCTCCGCCGCATTCTTACCCTTGATGTCGGAGAAGCTCTTGATGTCGTCGTTGCCCTTCTTCGTCACCGCGACGCCCTGCGAGTAGGTGTACAGGTCGGTGAAATCGTACTTCTGCTTGCGTTCATCGTTCGGAGTCACCTGGTCGGCAACCGTATCGAACTTTTTCGCGTCCACACCCGCGAGCAGCGAATCCCAATTCGCTTCCACGAACTTGGCCTTGACACCAAGTTCCTCGGCGACTGCGGTGGCGATCTCCACATCGTAGCCGGTCAGATTATCGTCGGTATCGTGGTACGAGAACGGTGCATACGTGCCTTCCGTGCCGAACACGATCTCACCGTTCTTCTTGACCTGCTCAAGCTCGCTGGTGCGGAATCATCGGATCCCGCACCGTTCGAGGATCCGCATGAGGCAAATCAAACGACCGAAACGACAGCAAGCGCGGCGGCAGCATATTTCTTCCAGACAGATTTGGTATCAGACATTTTCTTCCTGTTCTTTCTTAACGTTTTGGAGGGTTTGTTGATTATCAATTACTGAATTCAGACGTTGGGGATTTGGAGTGCGTCTGCTGAATTGTCACGAGTTCTTCCGGTTTCCAATCGTCCAGCACGTTGACATCGTGTATCGATGACAGAAAACGTGCGGTTCGTGGCTCGTTTGGATGGCTGAAGATGTGTTCCGGCTTCCCCTGTTCCACGATGTTGCCTCCTTCGAAGAACACGACTTGGTCGGAGGCGTTGCGGGCGAAACGCATTTCGTGGGTGACCATCAGCATGGTCGTTCCGGAATCCGCCAAGGATTTGATAACGGCGAGCACGCCGTCCACCATTTCCGGATCGAGAGCCGATGTCGGCTCATCCAACACCAACAGTTCCGGATCCATGGCGATCGCGCGCGCAATGGCCACGCGTTGCTGCTGACCACCGGACAGTTTGCTCGGATATCGGTCCGCGAATCCGGCCATGCCCACCCGGTCGAGTTCGTCATATGCGATTCGTACGGCTTCTTTCCTGCCTTTTCCCTTGGCGTGGATCAGCCGATGGCCACATTGTCCAAAACCGTTCTGTTCAAAAACAGATTGTAATTCTGGAACACAAAACCGATTTTCGCGCGGACCGAAGCGATATCCTTTGGCTTGGTGCTGGTGAGGGACACCGGGCCTTCTCCGAAGTCGATGGTGCCAGCGTTGGCGGTCTCAAGAAAGTCAATCGTTCTCAGCAAAGTGGATTTCCCGGATCCGCTTGGACCGATAATCGAGACAACACTACGTTCCGGAATGTCCAGGTCGACGCCGTCAAGCACTAATTGCGATTCGAACGACTTTCGAACTCCACGAATTCGTATCATATTCGCCTCCCCAGTTCATCCAATCGTGACGGTCAGGCCAATGCATCTTCTGTGATCGCATCGTTCCACTTGTCGGAGTGTTTCTCCGAGGCCTTCTCGAACGCCTGGCCAGATCCTCTTTGAGATCGGCGACATCTTCAATGCCGATGGCGAGACGAATCAACTCATCCGTAATGCCTACCCTCAGCCTCTCCTCACGGGGAAGTTCGAAGTGGGTCATACGGCACGGAAGCTCCGCTAGGCTTTCGACGGCGCCCAGTGAAACCGCAAGGCGGAACAGTCGAAGATTGTCGAGCACATCAACGGGATCGATTCCGTCGACGACCTCAAAGCTCAATACGCCGCCAGCGCCGCGCAACCCCTTGGCCGCCAGGTCCTCGCCATCGGTAAGACCCGGATAATAGACCTTCTTCACCAACGGGTGGGCAAGCAGGTATTTCGCCACATCGGCGGCATTCTCCTGCTGTCGTTCCAAGCGAAGAGCCAATGTTTGGATGCCCTTACGCACGGAATCGCATTCAACGGGTGCGAGGACACCACCGAGACGGTTCTGGGCGAAGTAGACACGCTGCCCGATCTGCTCATCCTTCACCACGACTAGGCCAGCGATGACATCGGAATGACCCGCGAGATATTTCGTGGCGGAATGCAGCACGATATCAGCTCCCAGATCAAGGGGATTCTGCAGATAAGGTGTCACGAATGTATTGTCCACGATAACGATCGTTCCGTATCGATGGGCGATTTCAGCGATCGCGTGGACGTCGTTCACCTTCAACAGCGGATTCGTGACCGTTTCAAAATACACCGCCTTGGCTGGCTGGATTCCCCGTTTCGGATCCCCTGCCACAGCACGCTCTACATCTTCCAGAACGCGGGTGTCGGCTGACGTGACCTCCAGACCCCAGCGGTTGAAATGCTCGTTCAGCTGCGAATACGAACCGCCATAGACATTGTCTCCGGCAACGATGCGGTCTCCAGGCTGGAAAATGGACAGCACCGCATGGATCGCCGCCAGACCGGAGGCGAAGGCAAATCCCCTAGTACCATGTTCGAGCTGCGCGATCTGCCTTTCGAGGTATTCGCGCGTTGGATTTCCGCTACGTGCGTAATCCCAACGGGGCATGGCATCGACCGACTCAAATGCAAAAGTGGACGATTTATAGATCGGCGGATTCACGGCCCTGGTGTCATTGTCGTTCACCGGTTCACCGTGGACCAGCTGTGTGTTGAATCTTGCCATCACGCACCCCCTCGGGTTGTAGAGTTGTTTCGCGCGCACATCTTTCATGCTTGCACGATCATCTACTTAACCCGAAAAGAAAATGCGCCACACGCTTGGACTTATCGACATAATTTATATGACGTTTAAACTGTTATCAGGATAATTTATTAGCTTTTATCAATGGAGCAAGACATCGCTCTTTGGTTTTTCTTTCGTCCTATTTGGCTTCCCATGCACCGCAACACGCACAAATTACCACCCTTTAAAGGTGGAACATTGGGTACACCATTCGAGAGAGACTAGGCGTCATAAAGATGCTGTGGTGCACTTCAAGGGCAAGATCATCCAAGTCATCGAAGACAGCGGCCAAGCCACCCAGTACCGTATTAGCGTGACGCCCACGGATTATGGCGGATGGGATGAGCAGGTCGATGATCTGCCGCACGTCGGACTGGGTGGTCGGACCGTTCTGGCCCTTCAGACCACCGGCGAGGGTGATGACGCCATACAAACTAGTTTGTTTTAGTTTGCATGGCGTTCTTGCGGACGCCAACTCCAAGCCTCACGTCGCTCGCGCAGCAACTTGGTTCACACTTCACGGGAGCCTACGTTGCCCGGTTCGAACCGGTCCATCTTCCATCTCCTCCATGCGCGTTTAGAGTCTCCAGGCACTCCCGGCGACCCCGATGCTGATGATCGCGTTCAAGTCACGGTCCAGCCCCAATCCGCATTCCGTCAACCGGAAAACAGGATGCGCAGACTCTCCATACCAAACGTAAGACATTGAGCTATAATCGTCTTACAACAATCAGCAAAAGATGGAGGTCGAGATGACCATGACTTCGGTGACGGTCCGCGTGGACGACGCCACGAAAAACAGGCTACGGACATCGTGGAGGATCTTGGACTTGACCTGTCCAGCGTGACCCGCGCGTTCTACCGGCAGATCGTCAGGGAGAACCGTATCCCGCTCAGCCTGTCGAGGCAACCCATTCCGGCTGAGACCCTTGATGCGCTCGACGAGGTGCGCGCGAAAAGGCGGAGACGTGGAGATAATCTACAATCTGGTGGATGGCAAGACACTGAGCTACCACGTAACTGCACATGCGTCAGATGGGTTTCAAAACAAAACAGCCGCGGCGGGTGATACCCGTCCACGGGCTGTTCATCAATCCGGTGCCCCCGGTGGGACTCGAACCCACACTGTACAGATTTTGAGGCTGTCTCCTCTACCAATTGGGATACAGGGGCCTTCGCACAACTTGACCATATTAACACAGAAAAATGATTTTGCAAAGTCCTTGAGCAGTCGGCGTTTCGCGCCATACTCGACACCTTGATCGCAACCTGTCGCAGTCTGCAAATCGGCAACATATCAACATCATCCAAAAACAACGGGAGGGCTTCCATCCAAACGGACGGAAGCCTCCTATTCGCTAATCAGTCAGCCACTGACCGAAACGCATCTCAGTCGCAAGCACCGACGGTGTGGACGTAGATGGAATCGGTGCGACCCGGCTGGTGCTCGCCCTGGGCGGAACTCAGCACAACGATCTTGTCGCCATCGGTGACCTTGCCAGCATCCTTCAGGATCTTATCGGTGAAGATCATCAGGTCCTTGCGGGACTTGTCGTGGTAATCCTCATCGAGCAGGAAGGACTCGGTACCCCAAGACAGAGCCAGCCAGTGATAGGTGTGCTCGTTGTTGGTGATGCCGTAGATCGGGGTGGCCGGGCGTTCGCGGGACACGCGATGCACGGTGGAACCGGTCTGGGTGTAAGCAACGATGGCCTTGGCGTTGAGCTTGTCAGCCAGATCCACAGCTGCGGAAGACACAGCGCCGGTGGAAGACATATCCAGGTTCTTCAGCTCCGGGATACGGTCGAAACCGTGCTCGGTGGCGAAGGAGGAGATACGGCTCATGGTGCTCACGGTGACTGCCGGGTACTTGCCGACGGCGGTCTCGTTGGAGGTCATAGTGGCGTCGCGCCGTCAAGGATGGCGTTGGCGCAGTCAGATGCCTCTGCACGGGTCGGGACCGGGGAGTTGACCATGGAGCCGAGCACTTCGGTAGCCACGATGACCGGCTTGGCGTACTGGCGAGCGAGCTCGATGCAGCGCTTGGTAGCAGCGGCACCTCTTCGAGCGGGCACTCAACGGCCATGTCGCCACGAGCAACCATGATACCGTCGAAGGCCTTGACGATCTCTTCAAGGTTCTCAAGAGCCTGCGGCTTCTCGATCTTTGCGACGACCGGGATGCGACGGCCTTCCTCGTCCATGATCTCGTGGGCGCGGTCGATGTCGGTGGCGAAACGCACGAAGGACATGGCGATGATGTCGGCACCGGTGCGGATGGCCCAACGCAGGTCGGCCTCATCCTTCTCGGTCAGAGCCGGCAGGGAGACGGCGACGCCCGGCAGGTTGATGCCCTTGTGGGAGGACACAGGACCGGCCACGACGACCTTGGTGTACACGTTGTTGCCTCGACCTTGGTGACCTCAAGACGGACCTTGCCGTCATCGATCAGGATCGGGTCGCCCGGGTGGCAATCGCCCGGCAGGCCCTTGAAGGTGGTGGAGGTGATGTGCTCGTCGCCCTCGACGTCATCAGTGGTGATGACGAATTCCTGGCCGAGCTGCAGCTGAACCTTGTCTTCGCCATCGGCGTTCTTCTTGAACCAACCGCAGCGAATCTTCGGGCCCTGCAAATCAACGAGCGCGGCAACGTTGCGACCAGTGGCTTCGCTGGCCTTGCGCACGTTGTTGTAGACCTTGAGGTGATCCTCGGGGGTGCCGTGGGAGCGGTTCAGACGAGCAACGTCCATACCAGCTTCAACGAGCTTCAGGAGGTTGTCGTAATCCTCGGTGGAAGGACCGATGGTGTCTACGATCTTGCTTTACGCATGAATGCCTGCCTATTCTTGTTCAATTTGGTTCGAGCGCGATTGCCCCATTTGCCGAAACCCAGTCTACTAGCGCGAGCCGACTCATGACAAGTTTTCTTCACGGTGTGTTGTGAGCGCTCACATTGTTGTGTTGACTGGGTTTAAGGGTTGTATTCTCTAACGGTTTCAGGCCTTTTCAGCGCTTTCCATGCTCTTCATCTTGATCACGGAAGCCACGGATGCGCCGCCAATTGCGACCACAATCACAGCCAGCGACAGCCATGTGGGCACTTCCGGTACCCAATGGATGCCTTCGCCGCCGTTGATGAACGGCAAGGTATTGCCGTGCAGGGCCTCCATGATGAGCTTGACGCCGATGAAGCCCAGCACCACGGACAGGCCGGCAGGCAGGTAGACGAGCTTGTCGAGCAGAGCACCCAGCAGGAAGTACAGCTGCTGCAGGCCGAGCAGGGCGAACACGTTGGAGGTGAACACCAGGAACGGATCCTTGGTCAGGCCGAAGATCGCGGGAATCGAGTCGAAAGCGAACATGACGTCGGTGGTGCCGATGGTCAGGAACACGATGAGCATCGGGGTCCAGTAACGCACGCCGTTCTTGGTGGTGCGCAGCTTCTCGCCGTCGTAGTCGTCGGTGATCTTGATGATCTTGCGCAGATTACGGATGATGCCGTTCTCGTGGTATTCCTCATCCTCGTCGCCGCCAAGCACCAGTTTGACGGCGGTGTAGATCAGGAACGCGCCGAACAGGAAGAACACCCACGTGAAGCGGGTGATCAGGGCCGCGCCGATCAGAATGAAAATGCCGCGGAAGACCAGGGCGATGGCGATGCCCACCGAAAGCACATACTTCTGAACCTGCTTGGGCACCGCGAAGTTCGACATGATGATGACGAACACGAATAGGTTGTCGATGGACAACGAGTATTCGGTGAGCCAGCCGGAATAGAACTCGATGGCGGGCCTGGAGCCGGCGAAGAACCAGATGCATCCGCCGAAGATCAGCGCCATAACCACGAAGAAGGCGATATGCTGCACGCATTCCTTGGTGGAGGGCACATGCGTCGGCGCCCGATGACGAACAGGTCGACGATGAAGAACAGCGCGAGCACCACGAAGGTGATGATTTCAAATGCGAGTGGGGTTTCTGCCATGATTCCCTACACTAACTTATGTATGTGACGGTTTTGGGGCCGTTCCGGTAGCGCTGATCGCCAGGCAGTCAGGGGATGTGTTGTTCGACACGCTCCGGGCCGCTCAGGCCAAGTCTTTACGGTCGACAACGCATCCCCTGACTGCCCGCCTCGGGTATGGGAATTTGGTTACTTGTTGGCTTCCGTCATTTGACGGAGTTCTTTTTTGAGGTCTCGGATCTCGTCGCGCAGACGGGCCGCAAGTTCGAACTGGAGTTGTTCGGCGGCGGTGTGCATCTGTTCGCTCAGTTGGCGAATCAGGTCGGCGAGGTCCTGCGCGGGCAGGCCGGCCTTCAGGATCTCCTCGTGGCGTTTGTCTGCCTCGTTGGGATCGAGTACCGGCACGCCAGGTGCGTGTTGCCGGCCTTGCCCGCGTTGCGGTAGCCACCTTCAAGCAAGGTCTGGGTGTCCACATCCTCCTTGGCGAGCATGTCGTTGACGTCGCTGATCTTCTTGATCAGGGGCTTGGGATCGATGCCGTGTTCCTGGTTGTAGGCAATCTGCTTGGCGCGGCGGCGGTCGGTCTCGTCGATCGCCTGCTCATGGCTCGGTGGTCTCGTCGGCGTACATGATCACCACGCCGGACACGTTTCGCGCGGCACGGCCGATGGTCTGGATGAGCGAACGGTAGGACCGCAGGAAGCCCTCCTTGTCGGCGTCGAGGATCGCCACCAGCGATACTTCCGGCAAATCGAGGCCTTCGCGCAGCAGGTTGATGCCGACGATGACGTCGATCTTGCCTTCGCGCAGCATGCGCAGCAGTTCGACACGCCGCAACGTATCCACATCGGAATGCAGGTATTCGACCTTGATCCCGCGTTCCAGCAGATAGTCGGTCAAATCCTCGGCCATCTTCTTGGTCAGGGTGGTGACCAGCGCGCGCTCGTTCCTGGCCACACGGGCCTTGATCTCGGCGAGCAGATCGTCGATCTGCCCCTTGACCGGCCGTACGTCGATCTTCGGGTCCAGCAGGCCGGTCGGGCGGATGATCTGCTCGACCACCCCATCGGACAGTCCCATCTCATAGTCGCCGGGTGTGGCGGACAGGTACACGGTCTGGCCGACGCGCTGCAGGAATTCCGGCCATTTGAGTGGTCGATTGTCCATCGCGGAGGGCAGACGGAAGCCGTGTTCGACCAGCGTGCGCTTGCGGGAGGCATCGCCCTCGTACATGGCACCGATCTGCGGCACGGTGACGTGTGATTCGTCAATGACCAGCAGGAAGTCATCGGGGAAGAAGTCGAGCAGCGTGTGCGGTGGGGTGCCGGCGGCGCGGCCGTCGAAGTGGCGCGAATAGTTTTCGACGCCCGAGCACACGCCCACCTGGGTGAGCATTTCCAGATCGTAGGTGGTGCGCATGTTGAGGCGCTGCGCTTCCAGCTCCTTGCCTTGCTTACGCAGTTCTGCCAGGCGTTCGTCGAGTTCCTCGCGAATGGTCTTAAGCGCCCGCTCCATGCGTTCGGGGCCGGCCACGTAATGGGAGGCCGGGAAGATGTGGATTTCGTTTTCCTCGTCGATCTCGTCGCCGGTCAGCGGGTGCAGCGTGGAGATGCGGTCGATCTCGTCGCCGAAGAATTCGATGCGGATGGCCAGTTCCTCGTATACGGGGATGATCTCGACCGTATCGCCCCGCACGCGGAACGTGCCGCGGGTGAAGGCGATGTCATTGCGCTTGTATTGCATGGCAACAAATTGACGCAGCAGGTCATCACGGTTGATCTCTTGACCCACCTTGAGGAAGAGCATACGGCCGGCATATTCTTCCGGCGTGCCCAAGCCGTAGATGCAGGATACCGTGGCCACCACCACGCAATCACGCCGGGTCAGCAGGTTTGCGGTGGCCTGATGACGAAGCCGTTCCACATCGTCATTGATATTGGAGTCTTTCTCTATATAGGTATCCGTCTGCGGGATATAGGCTTCCGGCTGGTAGTAGTCGTAGTAGGAAACGAAATAGCTCACCGCGTTGTCGGGCATGAGCTCGCGGAATTCGGCGCACAGCTGCGCGGCCAGCGTCTTGTTGGCTCAATGATGAGGGTCGGGCGCTGCAGTTTCTCTATCAGCCAAGCGGTGGTGGCGGTTTTACCAGTACCGGTGGCACCCATCAGAACCACGTCATTTTCACCGTTTTCGATGCGTTCAGACAGCTCGGTGATAGCCTGTGGCTGGTCGCAGATGGTTGATAGGGCGATTTGACGACGAAAGGCTTGTCCGCACGCTCGATATTGAATCCCATGAGGCTTTATCTTAGCGGCCCCGGTTCACAGCAAATTATTCTCAATAAGAAAAGTGTGAGGATTTCGCTTTGACAATCGAACACAATTCCCCGAGAAACAGCTCATTCCCGCCATTCCTTTCAATGTGCGATTGAGCGATATTGTGCGTTTGCCTCACACTTTCTCTGGTGCCGTTCATTTTGTGTGAGCCATCCCACGTATATTTCATCCACTTGGGCCAGCATCTCAGGTATTGGACGGGTGGAGTCGATGACGATGTCAGCGATAGCCCGACGTTCCTCCTCGCTGGACTGGTGGCGGATGCGCGCTTCAGCCTGTTCGAGACTCATACCGCGTTCCTCGATCATACGTCAAGCCGTATGCACACCGGTGCATCGACGGTGACGATATGGTCGAAAGTGAAAGGAATGGTATCGATTACTTCGGCGAGCAGCGGGATGTCATGGACGATGACGATTGTCTCGGGATGCTTACGTTCCAGACGCGCCGCCTCGGCGTAAATCAGCGGATGCTCGATGGCATCAAGGCGTTCACGCGCGCCCGTTCTGGCATCCTTGCCAAAGATATGGTCGGCAATCCATTGGCGATTCATGGTGCCGTCAGCGTTAAGGGCATCAGAACCGAATTCGGCGACAATCTGCGGCAGCGCCACTCCCCCAGGTTCGACGATCTGGCGGGCCAGGCATCGTAGTCGATATGCAACGCGCCCAGCTCACGCAACCGTGCGGCCACTGTGCTTTTGCCGGCTGCGATACCGCCAGTCAGTCCTATTCGCATCATGGTGCCTATCGTAGCTGCAACTCCCCTCAAGTCGACTATCGCCGACAGCTCCCCTCAGGAAGGGGAGTCATTGGCGGATACCCCCCCCCCAAAAAAAACGCAAGAAACCCGGCCCACTCGGACCGGGTTTCTTCAGACGCTAAGCGTTAGCTTCGCGGCAAACTCACTTGCCGAGCAGCTGGTCGCGCAGGGCGGCGAGCTGATCGGAGTCGGCGAGGGTACCGGTAGCGGAGCAGCGGAAGAGTAGTTGGAGGTCTCCTCGACCGGCTTCTCTTCCTTCGGGCCCTGGCCGTCGGCGGCTGCGGATTCGGCGGCGTTCTCCAGCTCCTTGGCCACGAACTCCTTGTGCTCCTCCCACAGCTCGTGAGCGGCGGCGTACTGGGACTCCCACTCCTCACGCTGCTTCTCGTAACCAGCGATCCACTCGTTGGTGTTCGGGTCGAAGCCTTCAGGGTACTTGTAGTTGCCCTGCTCGTCGTACTCAGCCGGCATGCCGTAGATGGCCGGATCGAAGTCCTCGGAAGCCGGGTCAACGGAGTCGTTGGCCTGCTTGAGGGACAGGGAGATGCGGCGACGATCGAGGTCGACGTCGATCACCTTGACGAACACGGTCTCGCCCGGCTTGACCACGGTCTCCGGGTTCTCGACGTGACGGTTGGCGAGCTCGGAGATGTGCACCAGGCCCTCGATGCCGTCCTCGACGGAGATGAAGACACCGAACTGGACGATCTTGGTGACCTTGCCCTTGACGATCTGGCCGGGAACGTGGGTGCGAGCGAAGCGCTGCCACGGATCCTCCTGAGTCGCCTTCAGGGACAGGGAGATACGCTCACGGTCGAGATCGACGTCGAGCACCTCGACGGTGACCTTGTCGCCGACCTTGACGACCTCGGACGGGTGGTCGATGTGCTTCCAGGACAGCTCGGAAACGTGGATCAGGCCGTCAACACCGCCCAGATCGACGAAAGCGCCGAAGTTGACGATGGAGGACACCACGCCCTCACGGATCTGGCCCTTCTTGAGCTGGGACAGGAAGGTCTCGCGGACCTCGGACTGGGTCTCCTCGAGGTACTGGCGGCGGGACAGGACCACGTTGTTGCGGTTCTTGTCGAGCTCAAGGATCTTGGCCTTGATCTTCTGGCCGATGTACGGGGAGAGGTCGCGGACGCGACGCATCTCGACGAGGGAGGCAGGCAGGAAGCCACGCAGACCGATGTCGACGATGAGGCCGCCCTTGACGGCTTCGATGACGGTGCCTCAACGACGCGTCAGCTTCCTTGATCTTTTCGATGTCGCCCCAGGCGCGCTCGTACTGGGCACGCTTCTTGGACAGAATCAGACGGCCTTCCTTGTCTTCCTTGGTGACGACAAGGGCTCGATGGTGTCGCCGACCTCGACGACTTCGTCAGGATCAACGTCCTTCTTGATGGAAAGCTCGCGGGAGGGGATGACACCCTCGGTCTTGTAGCCGATGTCCAGGAGGACTTCGTCGTGATCGATCTTGACGACGGTGCCCTCAACCAGATCACCATCATCGAAGTTCTTGATGGTGGAATCGACTGCTTGATGAAGTCCTCTTCGGTGCCGATGTCGTTGATGGCAACCTTGGTGACTTCAGTGTTGTTCTCTGCCATGTAAATATATGGTTTCTAATAGTGGATGGATAATTTCTCGATATTCAGTTATACGCACACCCTACAGGCATACAGATACTCACAATACAAGCAACTCTGCCCAAATTTCCTAGGAAACTCTAGGCGTGTCGTTCGGCCATTTCCACGACGTTGGCCAGGAGCATGGCCCGGGTCATGGGGCCCACGCCCCCGGGGTTGGGGGTGTAGGCGGAGGCCTTGTCGTAGCAGGCCTTGTCCACGTCGCCCTTGATGCGGTAGCGACCGGCTTCTTCGTCGTAGACGCGGCTGACGCCCACGTCGACCAGCACGGCGCCGTCCTTGATCTTGTCGGGCGTCACGAATCCGGCCGAACCCATTGCGGCGACGATCACGTCGGCGCGGCGCATGTGGTCGGCCACATCCCGGGTACCGGTGTGGCACAGGGTGACGGTGGCGTTGACGGCGTTGCGCGTGAGCATCAGGCCAATCGTGCGGCCAATGGTGATGCCGCGGCCAAGCACGCACACTTCCTTGCCGTTCAGATCAATGTCATAGGCGTCGAGCAGCTCGAGCACACCGCGCGGAGTGCAAGGCAGCGGTGTCGAAATGTCGCCGCGCACATGCAGCACCAGTTCGCCGAGGTTGTACGGGTGCATGCCGTCGGCATCCTTGGCCGGGTCGATCATGTCGATGATCGCGTTCTCGTTGATGCCCTTGGGCAACGGCAACTGGACGATGAACCCGGTGCAGGCCGGATCTTCGTTGAGTTCGCGTACGGCAGCGGCGATGTCGTCGAAGCTGGCGCCCGCCGGCAGTTCCTTCTTGACTGAGGTAATGCCCACTTCCTGACAATCGGCGTGCTTACCGGCCACGTACTTCATCGACCCGGGGTCCTCGCCACCAGCAGCGTGCCCAGCCCTGGTTGGATGCCCTGCGCCTTGAGCTTGTTCACTCGCTCGGCAAGGTTGGTCTTGATTTCGGCCGCAATCCGCTTACCGTCGATTTTTGTGGACATCAACGCCCTCCCCTGTAGTTTCGGTGCATTCTATCGAAACGATAGGCTATCGTTGGAACAAGTCAGGATTATATATCGTTCGCTCTCACGAAGAAGGCGTGCCATGGGGACTCAAATCACACGACTTACGCGACTCGCCGCAGCGGCCTGAGCGCCGTCCTGTTGTTCGCGACCGCCGCATGCGCAGCCACCTCCCCCGCTGAAACCGAGCCGGACAACAAGACCAGTGTTCCCGCACCGACCGGGCCGATCAATGTGGTCGCCTCCCTCAATCAATGGGGCTCGCTGGCCGCCGAGCTGGGCGGCGATGATGTGGAAGTCACGTCCATCGTGAACTCCACCAATGTGGATGCCCACGATTTCGAGCCAAAGACCTCGGACGTCGCCAAGCTGTCCAAGGCCCAGATCATCGTGGCCAACGGTGCGGGCTACGATTCCTGGGCCACCAAATCGATGACCAAGACCACGAATATCGTATCCGCCGCTTCCGTCATGGGTGCCATGGAAGGCGATAACCCGCATCTGTGGTTCTCCAAAGACGCTCGATCCAGCATGGCCACGGCCATCACCGATGCATATGTAAAGGCACTCCCCAGCAAGAAGAAGGCCTTCCAGAAGCGGCTCAAGGCATGGCAGGCGGATGAGAAATCGCTGGAAACATGGGCGTCCGGGTTCACCAGATCCCACTCCGACCTCACCTATGCAGCCACCGAACCCGTGGTCTATTATCTGATGGCCGATCTCGGGTTCAAGAATCAGACGCCCAAGGGGTATACGCAATCGACCGCTTCCGGCGGCGAACCGGCCCCCGCGGACCTGCAGTCTTTCCAGAAACTCATCGAAGACAAGGGCGTGGATGTGCTGGTTAACAACACGCAGGAAGCCAGTGACGCGACCAATATGATCACTGGCGCTGCCGGTCGTGCCGATGTACCGGTAGTCGACGTCTCCGAACAAATGCCCAAGGATACCGACACGCTGAACGCCTGGATCAACCAGCTCATCAACACCATCATCGACGCGGTGGATCCGAGCTATGGCTGCGAAGACGCCACGGACGGCAACGCGAATTCCGATGATTCCAGCGCCGACGGCGCCGCCACGGATGATGCCAATGCGCACGATTCCAAGGCCAGCACCGGTTCCAGCACGGAGCCCAAGTACATCCGTCAGTGCAAGGCGGCCACATCCAGTGATTCGTCTCAGGATTCGGCAAAGGCCGATGCCTCCAATGGCGATTCCGGCGATGTCTCCGGCAACGACCAGACCGACTCCGGCAAGTAGTTAGAAGCAAAGGACAACGGCATCGGATTCATGCAATGCCGATAGACGCCTTGCACGAGAAGGGTTGTGCGACCATTGTCGAGATGGCCGCACAACCCTTTTCTTTGGTTGTCACCATCCGTACACGATATTGAGAACGATTGTCAGCATCGTTTGCCACAATCGGGCGTTATGAGTGAAACTTCCGATTGCATCGTGTTCAGCGATGCGCCATCAAGCGTGGTGACCATATCATCTGGCAGCATGGCACCTTTGCCATTCCCACCGGTTCGGTCACGGCCATCGTCGGCACCAACGGCACCGGCAAACCACGATGATGAGGGCCGAGCTGGGACTTTTGCCGCTTTGCCATGGCAGCCTGACCGTACTGGGCAAGCCCGCAGGCGAGATGAACAAACGCATCGGATATGTGCCGCAGAGCTATGTGGCGAATGTCGATTCCAATCTCACCGCCGAACAATCCGTGTTGCTGGGCCTGACCGGCACCCGATTCGGCATCCACCCCATCACCAAGGCCCAGAAAGCCAAAGCGCTCGAGGCGATGGAGTTCACCGGCATCGCCGACAAGGCGCAGTACCGTCTGTCCGAACTGTCCGGCGGTTTGCGCCAGCGTGTGGCCATCGCCCAGGCGTTGGTGTGCGATCCACAACTGCTGATGCTTGACGAGCCGTTGGCCAACCTCGATCTGGCCAGTCAACGCGCCACCGTACACGTGCTGGCCAAGCTGAACCGTGAACTGAACATGACCATCCAAGTGGTTGCGCACGATCTCAATATGCTCTTGCCGATTCTGACCGGTGCCGTCTACTTGCTCGACGGGCACCCGCACTACGCCGATATGCACAAAGTGCTCGACTCCGACCTACTCACCCACCTCTACGGCACACAGGTGCAGGTGGTCACCACTCCGCAGGGTGACATGTTCGTGACCCCGACGCCGGATGAGCCCCAGGACCAGCCGCAGGATATGCACACGGCAGCCGAAGTGGCGCAATTGCACCATCACGAGCACGGCAACGCCACCAATGGCAGTGCCGCCAACAGCGCCGAGAATCGATAACATCAAGCTAGCCGATCCACAGCCCGTCAACGGGCTGCAGCTCAGGCATGGAGAAAATACAGGGACATGAGCACCATCAACTTTTCGTATGATCCCGAATGGCTGGACACACTGTCCGCTCCATTCATGACCAACGCCTTCATCGCCGGCCTGTGCATTGCCCTGGCCGCCGGTGTCATGGGATACTTCACCATCGCCCGTCGTTCCACCTTCGCGGCCCATGCGCTGGCTCATATCGGTCTGCCGGGCGCGACCGGCGCGGTGTTGCTCGGCCTGCCCGTATCACTGGGCATGGGCGTGTTCGCACTGAGCGGCGCACTGGTGATCGGTGCTTTGGGCAAGCGCGTTTCCGAGCGTGAAATCGCAACCGGCACCGTACTGGCCTTCGCCACCGGCTTGGGTCTGTTCTTCGCGCGATTGTCGAGTTCCGCCTCCCAGCAGATGCAGTCGATCCTCTTCGGCTCGATCCTGACCATCACCACCGGCCAGATCATCGCTTCGCCGTGTTCGACGTATTGCTGCTGGCATTGTTGGCCATCATCTACCGCCCGCTGCTGTTCAGCTCGTTGGATGAGCAGGTGGCACAGGCCAAGGGTGTGCCGATCGGGCTGATGAACGTGGCGTTTATGGCGATTATGGCCGGTGTAATCACCATTGCCGTGCCGGCAGTGGGCACCTTGCTGATTTTCGCGCTGGTGATCACGCCTGCGGCCACCGCCAATATTCTGGCCGGCTCCCCATTCAAGGCGATGGTGATCGCCAGCGTGCTGTGCCTGGTGTCGATTTGGGCCGGACTCGTGCTGTCGGCGATGTTCCCCGCCCCCCCGAGCTTCATTATCGTGACGCTTTCCACCCTGTTCTGGGCTATCGCCAAGGCCGTGGAGACAGTGCGGAAGTAATCTCATTCATTTTTCTTGCCCCCGCTGGCAAATTCACAGCGGGGGGCTTTGTTATATCTTCTCCACCAAGGCATTGGCGATGGCGGCGATGCCTTCGCCGCGGCCAGTGAATCCCATATGGTCGGTGGTGGTGGCGGTAACCGATACCGGGCAACCAACCGCCGCAGACAGGGCGGCTTCGGCTTCAGCACGGCGTGTGCCGATTTTCGGGCGGTTGCCGATGATCACCACTGAGGCCGATGCCGGCGTATACCCGTTGGATGCCAGATGCGCCACAACTTCTTGCAGCATATCGATGCCATGCCTTCCGGCACCATGCGCGTCCGCACCGACACCGAACAGTGAACCAATGTCTCCCAATCGGGCGGCGGCAAGCAACGCGTCAATCAGGGCGTGCGCGGCCACATCGCCATCGGAATCGCCTTCGATACCCTCGTATTTGGCGGCATCGGCCTCGCTGCATGAATCAGACGCCGGCCAGTAGAGCCCGGCAATCCACAGTTCACGGCCTGAGCCGGCAGGCGCAAAACGGTGAGCGTCAAAACCCTGCCCTATCAACACTCCTGCAGACCCCATGCAGTCCCCTTCGATGGCGCTGCCCAGACGAACGGCAGCAAACGATTATGAATCACGAAGCCCCGGCGTATCGCATAAGGACACGACCGGGCCTCAACAATCAAATCACTTCTTCTTGGACTTCTTCTCGGCTTCGACACGAGCCAAAGTATCGGCCGCGGCCTCTTCGGGCTCGGCGGTGTGATGCTTGTCGTCACCGGGTTGAGCGGCTCGTAGCCCAGGTTCACGTCGAGCAGACGCTGGGCTTCCGCCTCGTCGATCTTCTCGGACAAGGCGATCTCAGAAGTCAGAATGGCGCGGGCTTGGTGAGCATACGCTTCTCCCCCGCAGACAGGCCGTGCTCGTCGACATCGCGCTGGGCGAGATCGCGAACCACTTCGGCGATCTTGTTGACATCGCCGGTGGCGATCTTTTCGACGTTCAGCTTGTAACGGCGAGACCAGTTCATCTCTTTCTCGATGACCGGGGTCCGCAGGATGCCGAATACCTTGGCCACTTCGGATGCGGAGACGATGTCACGCACGCCGACCTTCTTGGCATTGTCCACGGGAACGTTGATGACCAAACCATCGGAAGAGAGTACGGACAACTGCAGATATTCGCGCGTCACTCCCTTGACCGTCCGCTCGGTAATGGCCTCCACCTTCGCTGCACCATGACGCGGATAGACGACCATATCGCCGACTTTGTAAGACATGTACCCTCCGAGAACTGACGGCTTACACACAAAAACTCGAATAATTATGCCATGCGGCTGGACCGCCCCTATGAGAGCGCTCACAACCACGAAGACACACCGAAAAGGGCAAGAATTCGCCATTTTGACGCGCCAATGTAGCGTTTTCGACTCCAACGCACGTAGACTTTGGGCCATGGCTAAAGAAACGAAGATCAAGGAAGATACCGTCACCGTGCCTGTCGCCCAAGGCGACCTCGATGCGGTGAGCAATGCTGAATTCTACAACCCCCACGGAGTTCTCGGCGGGCATCTCGGCATCGGCAAGCATGCCGACACCGCCACAATCCGTGTGCTGCGTCCGCTTGCCAAGTCCGTGACCATCCTCACCCAGGATGGCGAATACCCGATGACCCACGAATACAACGGCGTGTTCGTGACTACCGTGCCGGCTTCCGGCACCAAGAAGCAGCCCACGATTCCCGACTACCGCGTCAGGACCGAGTGGGAAAGCGGCGCAGTGCTCATTGAGGACGACCCATACCGTTATATGCCCACAGTCGGCGACATGGACACCTATCTGTTCGGCGAGGGCCGTCACGAGAAGCTCTGGGAGGCGCTTGGCGCGCATGTGCTGCGCTATGACGATCCGATGGGCGGCGTGGACGGCACGCCTGGCGAACAGGTGGTAGGCACCGCGTTCTCCGTGTGGGCCCCGAACGCCCATGCCGTGCGCGTGGTCGGTAACTTCAACGCCTGGGATGGCCGTCGTCATGCCATGCGCGAGCTCGGCTCCTCCGGCGTGTGGGAGATCTTCATCCCCGGCATCGCGCGGGCGAGACCTACAAGTTCCAGATCCTGAACGCCAATTACACGTGGAGATGAAGGCTGACCCGATGGAGCGTCAGCACGAAGTTCCGCCGAACACCGCCTCCATCGTCACCGAATCCACCTACGAGTGGAACGATGACGCCTGGATGCAGCACCGCCGCACCACCAACCCGCATGATGGCCCGGTCTCCATCTATGAGGTGCACGCCGGCAGCTGGAAGCAGGGACTGACCTACCGCGACCTGGCCAAGCAGCTCGTGGACTATGTCAAGCAGGAAGGCTTCACCCACGTGGAGTTCATGCCACTGGCACAGCACCCGTTCTCCGGCTCCTGGGGCTATCAGGTCACCGGCTACTATGCGGTGGATTCCCGCCTCGGCTCCCCCGACGACTTCCGTTACCTGGTCGATCAGTTCCATCAGGCCGGCATCGGCGTGATCATGGACTGGGTGCCCGCCCACTTCCCGAAGGATGCCTTCGCACTCGGCCGCTTCGACGGCACCCCGCTGTACGAGGACCCGGACCCGCTGCGCGGCGAACACCCTGAATGGGGCACCTATGTGTTCAACTTCGGACGCCGCGAAGTACGCAACTTCCTGGTGGCCAACGCCCTGTTCTGGCTTGAGGACCTGCACGTCGATGCACTGCGCGTGGATGCCGTCAGCTCCATGCTCTACCTCGACTACAGCCGCGAACCCGGCCATTGGCGCCCGAACATCTACGGCGGACGCGAGAACCTGGAGGCCATCGACTTCCTCAAGGAGGCCACCGCCACCGCGTACAAGAACAACCCCGGCGTCATGGTGATCGCCGAGGAGTCCACCGCATGGCCGGGCATCACCGCCCCCACTTCCGCCGGCGGCATCGGCTTCGGCATGAAGTGGAACATGGGCTGGATGCACGACACCCTCGAGTATCTGCACGAGGAGCCCATCAACCGCAAGTGGCACCACAACGAGATCACCTTCTCCATGGTGTACGCCTACTCCGAACACTACGTATTGCCCATCAGCCACGACGAAGTCGTGTACGGCAAGGGTTCCCTGTACGGCAAGATGCCGGGCGATGACTGGCAGAAGCTGGCCGGCGTGCGTTCGATGTTCGCCTATCAGTGGGCTCACCCAGCAAGAAGCTCTCCTTCATGGGCAACGAGCTGGCCCAGTGGGGCGAGTGGGATCACGACGCCTCCATCGATTGGGATTGCCTGAACTGGCAGGAGCACCGTCAGGTCCAGACCATGGTCGCCGACCTTAACGCCTTCTACAAGGCGCATCCGGCACTATGGAGCCAGGACTTCGACCCGGCCGGCTTCCAGTGGCTGACCAGCGACGATGCCGACCACAACACGCTGAGCTTCCTGCGCATCGGTACCAAGGGCGAGACCTTGGCTGTGGTGGTCAACTTCTCCGGTGAGGCCTGGTCCGATTACCAGGTGGCGCTGCCCACCGGCGGCAAGTGGACCGAAGTGTTCACCACCGATGACGCCAAGTACGGCGGCTCCGACATCCACAACGGCACCTTCGAAGCGGTCGAGGGCGAATATCATTCACGTCCGTTCTCGGCGAAGATCACCGTTCCGGCTCTGGGAGTTGTATTCTTGAAGCCGGAAGACTGAACTGGTCAACAGGCTGAAAGGTAACCGGTTTATTTATGCTCAATACCACAGCGCGTCAGAATACGACACCGCGCACGGTGCTGGTGGTCGAGGACGAGCCCACGCTCGCCACGGCCATTGCCCAGCGCATCACCGCTGAAGGATGGACGCTCGCGTGGCCGGGGACGGCGCTTCCGCCGTCCAGGCCGCGTCCCAGCTACGCCCCGATCTGGTAATCATGGACATCATGCTGCCGGTCATGGATGGTCTTGAGGCCACCAAACGCATCGTCGCCGAACGTCCGGTGCCGGTGCTGATCCTCACCGCACGTGATGACGAGGCCGACAAGGTCATCGGTCTGGGAGCGGGCGCCGATGATTACATGACCAAACCGTTCTCCATGCGCGAGCTCATCGCCCGCTGCAAGGCGCTGCTGCGCCGCGTGGAGCGTGCGAAGGTCATCGCCAAGAATTCGGAGAACGAGAAGCTGCTCGACTTCGGTTCGATGGTCATAGACCCGGCCCAGCGCATCGTCACCGTGAACGGCGAGCAGGTGCATCTGACCCCCACCGAGTTCGATCTGCTGGCCACGCTGGCCCGCCGCCCGAAGTCGGTGCTCACCCGCGAAAAGCTGCTCGAAGAGGTCTGGGACTGGGTCGACGCATCCGGCACCCGCACCGTCGACAGCCACGTCAAGGCGCTGCGCCATAAGCTCGGCGCCGATACCATCCGCACCGTGCACGGCGTAGGCTACGCTTTCGAGCCGCCGACCGCGTGATGGCATCCAAAAACAACAGCAATCCCGCTTGATGCGATGAAACCTCGCGTCAAGCCGGTTGATTTGTTCTCCTCTCTGAAGCTGGAACTCAGCGTACTGATCGTTATCGCCACTGCCATCGCGTTTGCCATGTGCTGGTTCCTCCTGAAATTCGGCTGGTCCGGTTGGATCGCCATGCCGCTGACTTTGGTGGTGGCCTTGGGCATCACCTATTTCTTCTCCCGCGGCATCACCGCTCCCTTACGCCAGATGCGCGATGTGGCCGAAGCCATGGCGGATGGCGATTACACGGTCCGCGTGGATATCGATCAGGATCGTCATGACGAGGTCGGCCAGCTGGCTCGCTCGTTCAACGAGATGGCCGGCGAACTCGAACATGCCGATAAAATGCGCCGCGACATGATAGCCAATGTGAGCCATGAGCTGCGTACGCCCGTTTCCGCTTTGCAGGCGATGGTCGAGAACATGGCCGACGGCGTCACCGAGCCCACTCCCGCCAATCTGGAGAGCATCCTCACCCAAACGCAGCGTCTCTCCGACCTCATCGCCTTCCTGTTGGATTTGAGCCGTATGGAGGCCGGTGCAGCGAGTCTGAATATCGAAAAGTTCAACTTCGCCGACTTTCTTGACGAGACCATCGAGCCGTTGGAAATCGCCGATGGCGGCCACGCCCACGACATCCGCGTCACCGTGCCGGCCGACATCTCGATGGAAGGCGATCAGGACCGCCTGCGCCAGCTGTTCACCAACATCATCGCCAACGCACTGAAGCATTCGGCCGACGGCACCACCGTGCTGGTCGATGCCCATGAGGATGACAGCCAAGGCACCATCGTGACCAATGTGGTGAATTTCGGCTCCCAGATTGCACCGTCCGACCGTTTGGACATCTTCCGGCGCTTTGTCAAAGGCAAGACGGGTCCCGGCACCGAGTCGGGCGGCACCGGTCTTGGCCTGTCCATCGCGCGCTGGGCGGCCCAATTGCACGGTGGCACCGTCAAAGTGGTCGACGACACGCGAGGTGCCGATTTCGAAATCATCCTGCCTAAATATCACATCGCCGAACGCTGATATTGTCCGACGTCCTACCGTATACTGTATTCGAACAGATGTTCGAATACAGGGTGGGAGGCGCAGCATGACACAGCAATCCGAGTCACAGGCCATGGCGCACGAGGCCACGCTGTTTGTTATGCAGATGGCCGGCGATTCCATGATCAATGCGGGTATTCACAACGGCGATCTGCTGATTGTCGATCGTTCGTTGGCACCAGTCCCCGGAGATGTGGTTGCGGCTGTCATGGACGACGAAATCGCCATCAAGCGGCTGGTTTCACGGGCCGGCATCACCATATTGCACGCCGAGAATCCGCGATACCCCGATTACATGCCGAGCAACGGCGCTTCGCCTGCTATCTGGGGCATCGTCACCGATGTCATTCACCCGTTGATATCGTCATCGGACCGTCGCACCACGGCATCCGCCAATACCAGCACGCCCACCACCTTGGTGCCGGCCTGCTGAAACGCCTGAACGCATTGCCGCACAGTGGCACCTGTGGTGACGATATCATCAACGAGAAGCACCGCGTCGCCATTGCCGATGAGATCACGCTTCACCCTGACATGACCGGTGATACGACGGGCACGCTGTGCCGAAGAGACCTGCTGCACGGAGCGTGCTTGGTGGAGGAGCTCAGGGCATTGCATGGTCGCGCATCGACGCCGTACCCACGCAATGCCCCTGCCACCGATTTGGCCAACGGTGCCGTATGGGCACGTCCTCTTCGGCGCATTGACGCCCGCGATGATGGCACCGGAACCACCAATACGCGATGACCCAAGCATGATGATGGTATTGGCGTCTTGTTCAGCAGCGACACCATGATGCGGCCGAACGGGCCGTCAAGCTCGGTATCGTCGTGGTCCTTCCAGTCGAGAATGGCACGACGTACCGCTCCCTGATAAATCGATGCGGACCATATACGGCTCCGCCACCACTGTCTGCATCCCGTTCCCGGCATTGCGCGAACAGGGCCAGCATGCCGCACACAATACCTCATCCGGCGCGTCACACCCAGCGCAGCCGCGTGGAAACAGCAGATTGCAGACCTGTGCCCACATCGCATGCCACCACTTGTATACGCTCGGCCCGTCCATAACGCGTCACTATCGAGCTGGAGTATCGAATCGCGCAAGCAGTGCATCCAGCAGTTGTACCGTATCTTGCGGATTCTCAACACGAACACCGATCGCACCGGCCTCAACCGCGGGATAGTCATTACCCGTAGGCGTCATGCGATCACCCACGAACACCATTTCATCGGCCCGTATGCCAAGTGTCTGCGTCAGCTTGCGCACGGCATAGGCTTATCGATGCCGCATTCGCTGACATCCACACTGGTGTATCCGCCGGCCCTGACCCGCATATGCGGCAGATCGGCCTTGACCGCTTCGACCAGCGCCTGTTTCTTCGTGTTATCGCGATCCCATGCCTGCTTGGCCGCTACGGGCGCGAACTGCCCAAGAGCGGAGAAGGTGATCTGGCTGCCCCTGTTCTCGATTCGAGGCCCCCATACCTGCTGTTCCCACAATCCCAGTTCCCGGGCATGTCGCTCAAGACTTTCCGAGACAGCGGCCACGGTGGCTTCGGACAGATCATGCGCATACACCAAGGCCCATTGCGTGCCATCCCACCGGTAATACCGGGAGCCGGAGGTAGGCATGACATGCAGATTGCCGCGCCTGGCATTCGGGGTGAGTACATCCAGCACCTGCGAGGTGACCACCGCCATGCCGCCCCCTGAGATCAGGGCCACCACCGTATGGTCGAGCAACGCACAGAACCGTTCGATCATCGCGGGCTTCATCGGCTGTTTTGAGCTGGCCAGTGTGTTGTCCAAATCGAAACCGAACACCTTGGCGTTGGAGCAGACATTATCGAAATCAAGTTCGGACCACGAACGTACCACCATTTGTCGTGCCTCCCTCGTTGACGAATGTTCACAGCCAATGAACCAATCCTAACGCATGTTGCCTCCGCCATGCCCTATGGTGGGAACCATGCTTCAGCCACCTTGGAACGCACGAATCTACCGCAACCGCCACGGTCGCGGCACACGAACCCCGATGTTCGGCACCCGTCTGCCCCGTTACCGCACTCGCACCGGCATGTTCGACGATATGGTGGCGGCCCAGGTTCGCAGGCTCGGCCAAGCGTGGCCGGAACTGATACGTCCGCTCCAGTTCGCGGTGGAGGATGTGCCGCCTTCGGATCCGACGCTTGGCAGACCGAGCCGAATATGACGTCCCAGTGCTTCCCCGCCAGCCACGGCATTCCCGCACGAGTCGTGCTCTACCGCATGCCGTTGCAGACCGAGGCACCTACCAAGCTCGAACTGCAATTGGCCGTCAGGGATGAGCTGGTGGCCCGCATAGCGGAATTGTATGGGCGCAGGCCCGAGGAAATCGACCCCGACTGGGGCCTGTGACAACACTGCGGGCCGTGTCACTTGTAATAAGGTAGTGGCACGGCCCGCAGCTATATCGCCGCCGAAACATCATCAAACTGACGCTTCGGCGAGCATACCCTTCTACTTGACGATGGAGGAATCGTTCCGAGCCCAGACATGAACCGTGGCGGGCATCAGCGTTGAAGCGTCGATGACGGACAATCCGGCGATGTCCTTGTCTTGCAACGAATCGTGACTGAACCGCGCTCCCCAGCTCACTTTCTTGGATGAGTCCTCCAACATCAGCACGACCGCGGTGCCATGATCGCCGGAAAGATTGCCGGCTTCAATCGTTTGTGCTGCGTTCGCATCCAGTGTGATTTCCTTGGAGGTTACCGAAGCACCGGCATCATCGTAGGCGCGCAAGGTGACCGTCCTGCGCGCATTGGACGTATTGGCCAGCGTGATGGAGGCCTTTACTCCGTCGGGAAGGGCCAACCCCGAGAATTCGGATGGCTCGCCGGCATTGACCAATGCGAAATCGGCTTGGCCGGAGTCACCGGAGCGTGTGGCCTTGACGGAGAACGACACGGCGTCCTCTGCGGTGGACATCACGCCCAACGCCCCATCAGGAGCTTCTCCCAAGTCGATCGCCGTCACTTTATCAGCAGTGACGGTGGCATCTTTGGCGGGAACCAAGCCTTTGGCGGTAATCCATGACAGCCCGGTGCTGGTGTCTGCTTGGCGAACAGATAAGCGGTGACCGCATCGCCGGCAGTGATGGACGGCGCCACCGATGCATTGGATGCGGTCGGCAGCGGCAGCGCGAAATCAGAACCCTTCGGTGTCAGACCATCCATGGTCACCGTGCGCACCACGGACGCGATAGGAGTCTCCTTGCTGAAAACGGTCACGAACAGACCATGCTGCCCATCGACCGCGGCGGACAGTTCCATCGAGGACTCCCCCTCGGCTGGCACAGACAGCGTGGATTGGGTGGACAATGCCATTTTCCCGGCTGTCTCGGAACCCCAGACGGCAATGTCGACGGTGGTCGGCTTGGTGGAGAGATTCGAGACGATGAGCTGCTGTGTGGTACCGGTCGTGCTGTCGGAGAGCAGGAACGACTGGCTGAGCGAGGTCGATACGCAGGATGCCGCCGATATGCCTCTCACATCGCCATCATCGGCCCATGATGCGATGGTGCCGACGGTGCCGGTGCCAGCTGCGGCCTGCAGCATACGGGTATTGATCAGACGAGCTCCCTGATTGATCTTCTGAGCACCGGTTTTCACCGAGGAATCGTCGGTCGAATCGGCGTCTTTCAAAGTTACGTCATCTGAACTGGACTTTTGCCCGATCGCCGAGACAGTGGCGCTGTAGACGGAGCCGAACGCCGCATAGCGCGCTTGTGTGCTCAGATTGCCGACAGTGGCCTGGAAGGCGCTGTCGCCGTACGTGCCGGTATCGGCCAATCCTATAGGTGCCGGGCAGTAGGTTTCGGACTGGGTCGGACTAACGGTCTGGTCGATGGCATTATCGGAAGCGGCCACCTTATCCACCCAGATATTGGGGATGGGGGCCATGACGAGAACGACGAACAGCGCAATCAACACCAGCATGGTGATCACACCGAGCACGATGCCGATCGCACGTTTGAAACCAGAAGTTTTGTTGCTCATGCCTGCTCCTCCAATCCGTAGGACGGTCGTCTGCGAGGCATGGCGACCAAGCAGTACAACGCCGTGATCACACCTAGGCATATCAGCCAGGCGTGCCTCCAGACACTATGCTGTGCACGTTGCTGCCATGAGGTATCCACCTGCTGTGAGGCGCTGCTACGCAGCGTCAGACGATAGTAGCTGCCGCTATCCGTGGAGACCAGGGACTGGGTGCCGTTCGATGCGGCGATATTCGCGCTCAACTGTTCATACGGCATGTCGTTCAAGGAATCGCCGGTCTCGGGAACCACGTAGATGCCGCCGAATCCAAGCGCGCTGATGGCCGCGATGGCCTCTTCGTCGGGATTGGACAGCAGCGAGGCACAGGCCTGGGCCAGTTGTTCGTCAACCGCATCATGCTTGCCGGACAGCAGGCGCGCCCGCTGGACCGGAGAGCTGTCGATCAAATCGCCGCGCGAGGTGCGCATCACCGCATAGTTGACGATGTTGCGGGTCTCCGCGCTCACGGCAAGCACACGATGATCGGCACCGGCCTCCAGATAATCGGTGGTGACCATGGGCAGGCCGTTTTCAGACACGCCCAGTCCCGCATCCTTATGACGTTCGATGCCATACATGCATTGGATGCCAATGCAGCACACCAGTATCAGAGCAAGCACCACACGGCCAGACACGATGAGCACATGCAGACGGTCCTTTTTCGATGCGGGATCACTGCCAGACGCATGCAACGGTTGGAATCGCTTCACCGTCCCACCAGCGACGAGACACACGCAGGCGAGGAAGCCCAATATCATCATCGCGATGCCCGGCTGCGCGGAACCGGCCACGACACCATCGGCATCCACGGTTATGGCCACACGGCTGGAGACCAGGGCGAGCGCGCCTCCGCAGACGATTACCACCCACATCAGTCGCGAGGTCCGCAACGCGAACGGCAGCACCAGCGAAGCAAGAGCAAGCAGCGTGATGACGCCAAACAGCACAGTGACCGCCAAATCGGCATAATCAGTCGACCCCATTCGCCATCCCAGCGCACGCTGTGCGGCCTCAAGCAGACTCAGCGACGCCGGCGACCCGTTGGCGGATGACGTTGGCACCGTGATGTCGCCGAACAGTTGACGCCACATGCCCAAATCGGCGTAACGCACCGCATTGACGAGCGTAGGAGCCACCGCAAAGGCGGCAGGAACCGGAATTAGCAACAGCATGGCGCGCTTGCGACGCACGAATAGCAGGAACATCAGGAACACGACGATCAGCGCGAACAGCAGCTGCGGTTCAGCGGCCACCACAGGATGAAGCACAGTGCGGCGATGGCCGCGGCCTGAACGGATGTGCGCGGCTTGAGCGGGTCTTCGGTATGGTACATGCCCACGGCACGGAACACGAATGCGAACGCGGCCGGCAGGAACACCATTACGGTAAGCATCGGCATATTGGCCTGCGCATACCAGCCGAACATAATGCCGGTGGATGCCCACAGCAGTCCTCCCAGCACACGAACCACGTCCGAGCGGGTGAATACGCCCGCCAGCGCCCAGAACGACAATGCGCTCAGCGGCGCGGCCACAAACAGTATCATCGCCAAAGCGGCGGTCACATGGCCGAGCGTGACCAACGAGGCCAGCATCAGCACCAGCAGCCACGGCGTGGGCGGCGCAGGAATGCCGGTGCCGCTGCCAAACACCCACGGCGTGGTGGCGGACTGCACCAGTTGCGTGAAGCTGGCACCGGTGGGAAGCAACACATCGGAATACAACGATCCGCCGGAGAATATCGAACGGAACACCGGCCAATACATCACCGCGATGGCCGCAAAGCACACCAGCGCCATCACCACGGCCGCACTCCAGCGATATATGGTGCGTGTCCGCAGATGGGCACGTTCCAGCGGACTGAGCAGCACTCTGCCCTGCTGGGATTGGAATGCATCCCGACGATCATGGAACTGCTTGATCTGCTGGCTGTCTGCGAACAAGACATGCAGGGACGATGCGGCGACCTTCGATTGTCTGGCCACCAGACTGCGTGATTTCATGTTTCCCGCGATATCGGCCAAGGCCAGCCATGCAGGCACAATTGCACCCATGCTTCATACGGCTTCTTGCCGAACATCATGGATATGGCCATGCCAAAACTGCGGAGCAGCCTCCACAGCCAGACGATAAACCAGGACGACATGGCCAGGTCCGTGTACAGATACCGCTGTTGGGAGCGATGCACCGTCATCGCATGATTGACCGTGTGATCGTCCTTAAGCGGTTCCCCGCCTCGCGTACGAATGCCCTCATACCGTGCGCGACGATGTGATATCTCCGCTTGCGGGACAACCACCACGCGTCCGCCGCTCAGGCAGACACGGCGGCAGAAATCAACCGATTCGCTGTAGGTGGTCAGCCAGGCATTGATGCCCCGCAGTCGCGTGAATTGCGACATGGACACCAGCGCGCCTGCCAGCGACACCGCAAACACATCCTGCCGCCCGTCATACTGCTCCTGATCGGGTTCTCCATCGACCACCAGGGAATGCACGGCGTGGTGACCCGCATACATACCGACATCATGCAGATGGGAGCCTTCCCAATCGCACTGTTTGCACCCGAGCACACTGGCGCCCGGCGTATTGCGCCACGCCTCAAGCAATCGTTCAAGGCATGAGTCATCCGAAGGGCGGGAATCATCATGGAGCAGCCACAATGCGCGGGGAGCGTCATCCAGATCGGCACGATCCAATGCCCGGCTGACCGCATCGCCGAAGGAGCGTGCGCCCTTGGCCGAGACGATGTGAATGGTCACATGCTTGGACTGCGGCACCTCCATCACCGGCCCCGATGGCGAGGGGATGACCTCGAACGAGGTGGTTATCCTCGAACTGGTGCGCCCGGTCGCGTCGGCGATGATGACGACCCCCGGAAGAACATTCTGCGTCAATACCGAACGCAATGTAGACCGGAGGAAACGCATATCCTCCTCAACGGTGATCACAGCCGTAATGCCGGTATCCACATCCTGCCTATGCGTATATGGTCGAGAAGACATGGCGTCGGCCAACGCCTCATGAATATCGCTATTACCTGTCGGACTCATAAACTCCCAGTGTACGCACCAGACTTGAAGGGGGTGTGTGGAGCTACGCCCGCTCCCGGTGCTCTCGCTTATATCGACGGCGTTCGCGCTCGCTCATGCCACCCCAAATACCGAATCGCTCATCATGGTCGATGGCCCATTTCAGGCATTGCTCACGCACTTCGCATTTTGCGCACACACGTTTGGCATCACGGGTCGAGCCCCCCTTTTCCGGGAAGAACGCCTCCGGATCGGTTTGCGCGCACAACGCCTTGTGCTGCCAAGATACATCGCCATCAGGTCGGAATAGTCCCCACAATTCGTGCCATGGCTCTTCGGCTGAATCGTCGACCACACCCCACATGCGATTCTCCTTGCCTATTGAGCTTTTCATACGGACTAAATTACACACATGCAATTTCGGTTTTGTCAAATTCTTTCTCGTGTCATTACATCATTTTTATGGAACTGTGTGCTATGGCGTGAACGCGATGCCCTGACGCCGTTGCACATGATATTGTGCCGTTCCTGCGCAGGAACACCATAGCGCAGGAACACCCGGCGGATGCTGTGTCAAAGTGTCATTCAGACAATCGACAGTTTCAGGAGGGGTTATGACGCAGGAATCAGGTGGGGCGGATCCGCATATCAACCGCCAAGCTTCATCCTGCGGGAAATCGACGCACCCGGCCTTCCGGGCAGGTGCCACGCTCCTTCGCCCCCGCCCGAACCTCGCGCCAGTCAGGTCAAGCTCCATCGGCCCGTCCGTCCGTCACGGGAAATGACATCGAAGAGCCTCAACTGAACGCCAACGCCACGGCAAGCGCCAACGTCGCGGACAACGGCAGGCGGACTCCGCCCAGTTTTTCTCCG
>ENA-OQHA01000152-OQHA01000152.1-human-gut-metagenome-genome-assembly--contig:-NODE-152-length-36827-cov-5.660681_pt1 | contig 36827 bp, 46 predicted proteins | sample MGYA00242558_ERZ504707 | MGnify/ENA primary metagenome ERZ504707 (study PRJEB26092, sample SAMD00036197) | human gut metagenome | host: Homo sapiens | study: EMG produced TPA metagenomics assembly of... | reverse complement strand
CACCAACTGGCCAAGGTGCGCGTCACGCCTTCGGACGATGCACTCGACCAGGTGCAGAGCCTCCAGCTCTATACCTATACACAGTGTACTTATGAAAAAGGTGAGGTAGTGCAAGGCTCGCAAGAGGGCTGGATAGAGATGAAGCCGTGCGAATATACCGAAAACGGCGCAACCATCAACTGCTGGGAGGCGAACGTGGTGCCCGACTACACGATAACCAAGCTGCGGGCGAACGGCACCGAGGAGCGCACTCTCTCCTCTGCCATCACCCCCGTGGCGGGTAAGTTCTACAACATCACGCTGGACTATGACCCGGGCTATACCACCACGACCGACGACCAGGGACAGACCATCTACAACACGGACAACGAGAAGGGTCTGAAGAACCTCGCCAAGCTGGTGAACGAAGAGGGGAAGACCGACATCGACATCACCCTGACCGGCAACATCACCCTGACCGGGGAGTGGACGCCGATAGGCACTGAAAGCCAACCATACACCGGCACCTTCGACGGCGGCGGCAAATATACCATCACGGGCTGAAGATTGACCAATCGGGAACGGACTATGTAGGACTGATTGGCCGTCTCGGCAGCGGAGGCACGGTGCAGGACGTAACGCTGACAGAAGTGAACGTAACAGGTGGCACGTTCGTCGGCGGCATTGCGGGACAGAACGACGGCACTGTAGAGAATTGCTCGGTCAATGGCACGGTGACAGGTAGAGGGTTCACCGATACCGGCGGCATCGTGGGAACGAATTATGGCACCATCTCCGGCTGCTCGGCGGAAGGGACTGTGACGGGTAGTGTCAATGTCGGCGGAATAGCCGGAGGCAGCTATCTCGGGGCAACCATCGTGGGCTGCTACTCCTCCGCCGCAGTCGAAGGCAGCTCCACCGTCGGCGGCGTGGTGGGCAACTTGGGAAACAACTGCTCGCTCATAGCCTGCTACTCCACGGGCAACGTGACCGCCACATTGACTACCGGCTATGCCGGCGGCGTGGTGGGAGTTAATGCCCAAGGTTCCGTAACCGCCTGCTACCATGCCACGGGAACTGTCAGCGGACAAGGCAATGTCGGCGGCATTGTGGGTATGAACAACAATAGTGGCCAAACCACCGCCTGCTACTGGAGCAGCAACCCTGCTAATGGTATTGGCAAAATGGATAGCGGCACCAACGGCACCATCAAGGTGGACGGTACAACCGTCACCTGGCAGAATGCAGTTGATGCCATGAACGCCGCCTTGAACGGCTCAGAGTGGCGTTACGAACTCACCGGAGAGCTGCCTACCTTGAAGAAACAGTAAACCGTCGGGCGGGAAAAAGTTCCGCCCGTAACGGAATACAACCGAAGTATAACCACAATAAAGAAAGGAACTCCCATTCCGGGCGGGAGTATTGTGCCCGGTAACATCATACAGACACCGCAGCCCGCTACCGCAAGGTCAGTGGGCTGCACTTTAATAAGGAGAAAAGAATAATATAAAAAATGAGGTATACCGCATGAAACAGAAAACAATAGCAACCAGACACCTGCGCACCAAGATAGCGGCAGGATATGTGCTGATACTATTCGTCATTTTCGGCATCGTCTATATTGGGCTCAATGAACAGAACAGACAACAGGAATTGGAAGCTACTACCTACAAAATAAGAAGTCTCCGCAAGGATGTACACGAGGTATATATGAAGGTAGTGGATTTATCCATGATTGGTGAAACTGATGGCAGTGATATAAAATACTTCCACTTTTTTGTGGATATATGGGAGAGATCTCTTATCTTTGCTACGTGAATAATAACACGGAAAGCAATGGAGATAAACTTTGATAAGGACTATTTGCGCCAATTGTACGAGGAAGGGAAAACGACGGACAAGAAACATCGTTTCCAGCCGAATATCGTGGCACGCTACCAGTTACGCATCAAAGTGCTGGAACAAGCAAGAAGCGTGGAAGAGCTTTACGTCATCCACTCGCTTCATTATGAAGTGTTGAAAGGTGACAAGGCTGGTATTTCCTCCATCCGTGTGAACGACCAGTACCGCATTGAGTTCACGGTAGAACAGGTCTCATCGGAAACGGTGGTGACCATCTGCAATATACTTGAATTATCAAACCATTATAAATAGAATAATTATGGGAAAATACATCTGTCAACGCCCTATACATCCGGGCGAACTGCTGAAGGAAGAGACCGAAGAACGCAAGCTCTCGCAGCGCAGATTGGCCGAGCAGATGGGCATCTCCTACAAGGTATTGAATGACATTCTCAACTGCCGCAGGCCGATTACTACGCAGACAGCGATGCTCTTCGAGGCAGCTTTGGGTATCAGTGCTTCGCTACTGATGCGGATGCAGCTTGATTGCAATATGCAGCAGGCGGCTGCAGACCCCTCTTTTATGGAGCGTCTGAAGCAGGTACGCAAGTATGCCGCCATGCTGTAACTCATGGTACACTGAAAGTTTCCCGTCCCACTTCTCCCGATAAAAGGGGAAGGTGGAACAGGTCTTTTGGAATAGTCTTGCAGATGAAATACGAAGATGCGCTTGCTTTTTTTATGATTCTGAAACTTATAAACTTATAAGTAATGGAGTTGCGGATATGCATTGCCTTAGCGATGAATATCTTGCCGATGAACTGCTGATGGAATGGAGAGAAATACATTCCATCAAATAAATATTGACATGAAAGGAGCACGTGATAGAACACACGGAGAATCCACCAATGGATTGTATCGACGGTTATTGAAAAGTGAGATAAGAGAATAAAAAACAGGAGCCTTCGGCAGTGCCGGGGGCTTCGTGCATTTACAATTGTCTCGATACAGGACACATGAATATATCAGACTACATGATAGAAAAAGAAGAGTTGGTTAAACCCCTATCGGTATAAAAAATACCCGTTGAAAGATACTCCACATAAGAGAAAAATGTATTATTTTTGCAATATGATTGAACTATCCAAACATATAGAAGTATTATTGCTGGAGAATGATTGTGTCATCGTTCCCGGCTTGGGAGGATTCATTGCCCATAAACGGCAGGCTGCATACTCCATCCAAAAAGGAGAATTCATGCCGCCCCTCCGCACCATTGGTTTCAATCCGCAACTGATAATGAACGATGGGCTGCTGGTACAGTCGTACATGCAAGCTTTTAACACCGACTTTCCCGATGCAACCCGCCGGATTGAAAAGACTGTGGCTGAAATAAAAGACCAATTGTACCAGCAGGGTCAGGTCACCCTGCACAACGTGGGTACAATCTATTATAACATGAACGGCGGCTATGCCTTTGAACCGGCAGCCGCATCTTTCTTCACTCCAAGTCTATACGGGCTGGAAAGTTTCACGCTTCCGCAGCTGCAGACATTGCCTGTGTCTTCTCCGAAGCCGTTGATTCCGGAAATACATGAAGCGGCAAGCAAACCGAAGAGACATTTCTCCTTGCGCCATTTCACGCGCAACGTAGTGGCCATAGCTGCAGCCGTATGCCTGTTCTTCGTGCTCTCCGTTCCGGTGGAAAACACGTACATGGACGATGCGAATTATGCTTCGCTGGGCTCAATCAGTATGTTTGATGCCATCCGCAACCAGTCGGTAGCCACCAGCATACAAACGACTCCGAAAGCAGCAGTTGCACAAAAGGCTGTAAAGAAACAGAAGAGCGAAAAGCGTGTCCGCAACAACGTAAACACGCTGAAACCGGTAGTTGTGAAGACAGAAAAGATTGCAGCCGCACCTGCAGCAAAAACAGCCGTAACCAAAACGGCTGCCACCAAAGCTGAAGCAAAAGCGACACAAAAGCCGAAACCGGCTTCCGCACAGCCTGCTGTAAGCAAGAAAACGGCCTACATCATCGTAGCCAGCCTGCCGACATCGGACGATGCCCAACGTGAACTGAAAAAATTCCAGCAGAAAGGATACAAGAATTGTCAGGTACTTGAATCGAACGGACGCTTCCGCATCGCACTGGATAGTTATGCCACTTCAGGCGAAGCTTACCAAAAAGTGCAGGCACTGCGTAATCAGGAAGAATTCAAGAGTGCCTGGGTATTCACTTCAAAATAAATACGCCCTTTTAAACAGAATGAAAAGAGTAAGATGCCCCAAATGTGACAACTTCATCCAGTTTGATGAAACCAAGTATGGAGAAGGACAGTCACTCGTTTTTATCTGTGACAACTGCAAGAAGCAGTTCAGCATCCGTATCGGAAAATCGAAACTGAATGCCGCCAACCGCAAGGAGGAAGTAATCGACGAGAAAGAAGGCATGCAGGATTTCGGCAACATACTGGCCGTGGAAAACGTATTTGCTACAAGCAGGTACTTCCGCTGCATGAGGGAGATAACCTCATCGGCCGCCGATGCAAAGGTAATGACATCGACATCCCTATCGAAAGCAATGACCCAAGTCTGGACCGCCGGCATTGCTACATCAATGTCAAGAAGAACAAGCAAGGGAAAATCATTTATACCCTGCGCGATAACGACAGTATCACAGGAACTTTCCTGATGAATGAAATTTTAGGACCGAAAGACCAAATCCGCATTGAAGACGGAGCTATTATTACCTTGGGAGCTACGACCTTGATTCTAAGAGCTGCCGAGGGACAAACGGAAGAGTAAACCGCACACGGACTCTATAATTTTAGGATAACTAATAACTAACAAACCTTTTTATTTCGATTATGGCTTTTACAAACAACGTAATGATTGTCCGGCATAAATTGCTGGAAAACCTGGTTGCTTTATGGAAAGAAAATCAATTAGTAGAAAAAATTGACCGCATTCCTTTGGAAATCAGCCCTCGCCGCTCACAGCCGGTAGGACGCTGCTGTATCCACAAGGAACGTGCCGTTACTAAATATAAGTTGCTTCCGCTGCTGGGCTGGGATATGACCGATGAAACGGATGAGCTGACTCCGCTTTCTGAATATGCCCGCAAAGCATTGGAACGCAAGGAAAGAATCAAGGAAAATATTCTCTGTGTCATCGACGAAGCATGTTCTTCTTGTGTACAGGTGAACTACGAAGTAAGTAACCTTTGCCGGGGTTGTGTGGCAAGAAGCTGCTACATGAACTGTCCGAAAGGAGCTGTACACTTTAACAAGAAGACTGGTCAGGCACAGATTGACCACGACAAGTGTATCAGCTGTGGTATCTGCCACAAGAGCTGTCCGTATCACGCCATCGTCTACATTCCGGTGCCTTGTGAAGAAGCTTGTCCGGTGAAAGCCATCAGCAAGGACGAGCACTACATCGAACACATCGATGAAAGCAAGTGTATCTATTGTGGAAAATGTCTGAATGCCTGTCCGTTCGGAGCCATCTTCGAAATCTCTCAGGTATTCGATGTATTGGAAGCTATCCGTAAGGGAGAACAAGTAATTGCCATTCCGGCTCCGTCCGTATTGGGACAGTTCAAGGCTACCATCGAACAAGTGTACGGTGCATTGAAGGAGATTGGCTTTGCCGATGTGATTGAAGTGGCTGAAGGTGCCATGCACACTACCAGCAACGAAGCACACGAACTGCTGGAAAAACTGGAAGAAGGACAGAAATTCATGACTACTTCCTGCTGCCCGTCGTACATCGAACTGGTGAACAAGCATATTCCTGACATGAAGCCTTACGTATCAAGCACCGGTTCTCCGATGTATTACGCGGCTCGCATTGCTAAAAAGAAATACCCGAATGCGAAGGTAGTCTTCATCGGCCCGTGTATCGCCAAAAGAAAAGAAGCACAGCGCGACGAATGCGTAGATTACGTGCTGACATTCGAAGAACTTCACCCGATTTTCCGTGGCTTGGGTATTGAACTGGAACAGGCCAACCTGTACAAAGTGGCATACGAATCCGTATGTGAAGCACACGGATTCGCACAGGCAGGCGGTGTAGCCGGAGCAGTGAAAGCTTATTTAGGCCCGAAAGCCAACGGTATCAAGATCATGCAGTTCTCTGACTTCACGAAGAAGAATATCGGTGTACTCCGCGCTTACGCCAAGACCGGAAAAGTGGATGCACAGTTCATCGAAATGATGGCTTGCGAAGGTGGATGTGTAACCGGCCCGAGCGCACACAACGACCCTGTAGCTGGAAAACGCCAGTTGAACCAAGACTTGCTGAAACGTACCTTGAAGTACGAAAACAATAACCAGGAATAAACCCATGAGGGAACTTATTGAACGCCTTTACCGGGAGCAGACACTGGCTCCCGGTGAATTGCGTACCCTTCTGCTGGAGTGCCGGGGGGAAGACCTCGACTTTCTCATGCAAAAGGCACGTGCCGTAGCACAAAGCCATTTCGGAAACAGAATCTATATCCGTGGACTTATTGAAATAGGGAACTGTTGTCACAATGACTGTTTCTACTGCGGTATCCGAAAAAGTAACCGCCACCTGAAGCGATACCGACTGGATGCAGAAACTATTCTGGCCTGCTGCCGGCATGGATATGAGTTGGGATTCCGTACCTTCGTCCTGCAAGGAGGAGAAGATAACTACATGAACGATGACAGGGTAACGGAAGTGGTTACTGCCATACGAACCGAATTCCCCGATGTGGCCATCACCCTTTCACTCGGTGAACGCCCCACACTTTCCTACAAACGTTTTTTTCAGGCAGGTGCCAATCGCTATCTGTTGCGCCACGAAACGCACAACGAAGCACATTACCGCCGCTTGCACCCTGAAGACATGTCGCTGTCCAACCGTTTGCGTTGTCTGAACGATTTGAAACGCATCGGATTCCAGACGGGAACTGGCATCATGGTGGGAAGTCCGGGACAAACCGTCGACCACCTGGTAGAGGACATTCTTTTCATAGAACAGTTCCGTCCCCAGATGATTGGTATCGGTCCTTTCCTGCCTCATCATGACACTCCTTTCGCTTCCTGCCCACCCGGCAGTCTCACGCAGACACTCACGCTACTTTCCATCTTCCGGCTGATGCATCCGCAGGCATTGATTCCTTCTACCACCGCCCTGGCAAGCCTTACACCCGACGGGCGCGAGAAAGGTATACTGGCAGGTGCCAATGTAGTGATGCCCAACCTCTCTCCGGTAGAACAGCGAAAGAATTATGCCTTGTATGACAATAAAGCCTCGATGGGCTCAGAAGCTGCCGAAGGACTGCGTCTGCTGGCACAACGCTGGCTGCCATTGGTTACGAAATAGATAAAAGCCGAGGAGATTATCCCGGCAAAACACTATAAATTACATTACAGCTATGTACAAGATTGATTCTCAAAAGGCAGAAGAATTTATCTGCCACGAAGAAATTCTCGATACCCTGGAATATGCCCAAAGTAAAAGCCAGGACAAGGAACTGATACGTTCCATCATTGAAAAGGCTCGCCTGTGCAAGGGACTTTCTCACCGCGAGGCTGCTGTACTATTGGAATGCAACGATCCGGAACTGGTGGAGGAAATCTACCGCCTGGCTCGTGAAATCAAGCAGAAATTCTATGGCAACCGCATCGTAATGTTTGCCCCACTCTACTTGTCAAACTATTGCGTAAACAGTTGTACTTACTGTCCTTACCACGTAAAGAACAAGACCATTGCCCGCAAGAAACTGACACAGGAAGACATCCGTCGTGAGGTCATCGCCCTGCAGGACATGGGGCACAAGCGTCTGGCACTGGAAGCAGGAGAAGATCCGATTCACAACCCTATCGAATACATTCTGGAGTCGATAAAGACTATCTATAGTATCAAGCACAAGAACGGAGCCATCCGTCGGGTAAACGTAAATATTGCTGCGACCACGGTAGAGAATTACCGTCGCCTGCACGAGGCCGGTATCGGTACCTACATTCTGTTCCAGGAAACGTACCACAAGGAGAATTACGAAAAGCTTCACCCCAGAGGTCCGAAGAGCAACTATGCCTACCATACGGAGGCCATGGACCGCGCCATGCAGAGGAATCGATGATGTAGGTATCGGTGTATTGTTCGGCCTGAACACCTACCGCTACGACTTCGTGGGACTGCTGATGCATGCCGAACATCTGGAAGCGACGTACGGTGTAGGCCCGCACACCATCAGCGTGCCCCGTATCTGCTCGGCCGACGACATTGACGCCTCGACCTTCGAGAACGCCATCTCCGACGAGATATTCCAGAAGATTGTAGCTGTCATCCGTATCAGTGTGCCTTATACGGGTATGATTATTTCTACACGTGAATCGCAGCGTTCACGCGAGAAGGTACTTGCACTCGGTGTGTCACAAATCAGCGGTGGTTCCCGCACCAGCGTGGGAGGCTATGCTACCGAAGAACTGGCGGAAGAGAATTCTGCTCAGTTTGATGTGAGTGACCACCGCAGCCTGGATGAAATCGTGGCCTGGCTGCTGAAACTGGGCTATATTCCCAGTTTCTGTACGGCCTGCTACCGTGAAGGACGTACGGGCGACCGTTTCATGTCGCTGGTCAAGACGGGCCAGATAGCCAACTGCTGTGCCCCCAATGCCTTGATGACGCTTCAGGAATACCTCTGCGACTACGCTTCGCCCGAAACACGCCGACTGGCTGAAGACATGATCCGCAAGCAGATGGAAGAGATTCCGAATCCCGCCATCCGCAAAAGAGCTTTGGAAAATCTGGAACGGATTGCCGAAGGAAAACGCGACTTCCGTTTCTAATGTGTGAACTTAAAGCCTGATTAAACATATGAACGATACTCCCCGTGCCAACCGGCTGCACATCGGTCTGTTTGGCAAAAGAAATGCCGGAAAATCATCACTGATCAATGCCCTGACGCATCAGGATACAGCCCTTGTGTCGGATATTCCCGGCACGACCACCGACCCGGTCTTTAAGGCCATGGAAATCCATGGTCTCGGTCCCTGCGTGTTCATCGACACAGCTGGTTTCGACGACGAAGGCGAGCTGGGCGAACTCCGCATCCGACAGACACAACGTGCACTGGAGAAAACCGACATCGCCCTGATGGTCTGTACCGACGAACGCCTGGACGAAGAGTTGCACTGGCAGCGCTTGTTGAAGGAAAAGAATGTGCCTGTTATCTGGATACTGAACAAATGTGACTTATTGTCCGATGCCGAACAGACCATGCGCCGCATCGAACAGCAATGCGGACAGGTTCCTCTGTTGGTGAGCACCCTCACCGGAAAAGTCTGGACGACATTCTGCGCAGCCTGCGGAACAAGCTGCCAGATGAAACCATGGCACAAGGCATTGTAGGTCGGCTGGTAGAAGAAAACGATACCGTCATGCTGGTCATGCCACAGGACATCCAAGCCCCTAAAGGCCGCCTCATCCTGCCGCAGGTACAAACCATCCGCGAACTGCTGGACCGCAAATGCCTGGTGATGAGCTGTACCACTGACAAAATCGATGCCATGCTGGCCGCTTTGGCCCGTCCGCCGAAGCTGATTATTACCGACTCACAAGTGTTCCGCACGGTATATGACAAGAAACCGGCCGAAAGCCGGCTTACCTCCTTCTCCGTCCTCTTTGCCCAGTACAAAGGCGACATCGACTACTACATGAAAGGAGCCAATGCCATTGCCCAGCTCACACCGGAGTCACGGGTGCTGATTGCTGAAGCATGTACGCATGCTCCGCTGGCAGAAGACATCGGGCGAGTGAAAATCCCGAACATGCTCCGCAAGCGCATCGGTGAAGGCCTGCAAATCGACATCGTATCAGGCACGGACTTTCCGGAAGACCTGGCCTCGTACGACCTGATTATCCATTGCGGAGCCTGCATGTTCAACCGCAAGTATGTGCTGAACCGCATCGGCCAGGCCCGCACCCAGCAGGTTCCCATGACCAACTACGGAGTGACTATTGCTTACTTAGCAGGGATTTTGGATAAAATTGATTACTGATTTATGAAATGTGGCGCATACTTTCCTGCATGCGCCACATCCTTATTCCTTCTTTCTAATATCAAACTATCAACATACGATTTCCCGTTCAATGTCCTCAAAGCGGGGGAAAAGCAGATTGTTTTCCAGGTGGATATGCTCAAACAACGCATCCACAAACGCTTCCAGTTCCTGCATCAGCAGACGGTAGCTGGCACAGCCGTCCTGAGGTACGGAGAAGTGATTCGTCAACTGAATGATATGCAGGTAGCGGTTTCCTTCTCCCTCGTGTTCCATCTTCATCACCCGGATAGGATTCGCTATCGTACCGCAATGCATCGGGGCCATACGCTGTCCCTGTTCCTTTGCTGCGTACAATTCATAGAGATATGGGAACAACACGTTCTCTTCCTTCTGAAGATGCATTTCCAAGTCCTCCAATGATTCACCAATCAAGGCTTTCAACTCATGCAGTTCCGGATGCGCTTCCCCATGTACTCGTTCCACCTTCTCCAGCAACGCCAACAGTTCCGGTCCACGGGCACGAATTCCCCGATGATGTATCTTCAGAATGTAATCCATCAGCAGGTCCAGCGGCCACGAAGCAAACGAAATCCGTCCGTTACCAGCTTCACCCTGACGGAGCAAAGCCTGTTCCACTTCTTCTACAGCCAGCCCCAAATCGGCACAGGCCTTTTCCAGCATCACTTCGCCATGACAGCAGAAATCAATGCCATATTTCTTGAACACAACTTGCCGCTGACAAAATCATCGGCCACAATTTGTCCCACACTCGTATACTTCCAGTCTATTGTCTTCATATTTAATTCGTTTTATTGATTACAGGTGCAAAGATAGGCCCTCGGGCAGAGAAACTTTGTCACATACGTGACACCAACTTATAATGAAAGTTAAACCTGCTTCTGCGAAAAAGAAGCGCACACCGTTTGCAGAAAAACACTAACTTTGCAGGCACGTAAAAAAACATTTGCACATGGAAACAAAAGAAATACCTATACTTCTGCTTACCGGATACCTGGGAAGCGGAAAAACAACCCTGCTCAATTACCTGCTGAGCAACCGCGAAGGCATCAAGTTTGCCGTCATTGTGAACGACATCGGCGAAATCAACATCGATGCGGAACTGATACAGAAAGGCGGCATCGTAGGCCAGAAAGAAGAGAGTCTGGTGGCTTTGCAGAACGGCTGCATCTGCTGTACCCTCCGTACTGACCTTATCGAGCAAATATTCGAACTGATGAAAATGCAGCGCTTCGACTACATCGTCATCGAAGCCAGTGGTGTCTGCGAACCGGAACCGATTGCCCAGACCATCTGTTCCATTCCCCAGTTAGGCGGTGCCTACACCAAGTATGGAACCTGCCGCCTTGACAACATCGTGACCGTGGTCGATGCCCTCCGCCTGCAAAGCGAATTCGACGGTGGCAACGAACTTACCCGAAAGGACTTGGAAGAGGAAGATATTGCCAACCTGCTCATCCAGCAGATTGAGTTCTGTACCACCGTGCTACTGAACAAGGTATCGGAAGTCACTCCCGAAGAACGGGAGCGCATCAAAAGCATCATCCGTACCCTCCAGCCCCGTGCAGAAATCATTGAATGCGACTATGCCAAGGTAGACCTTGACAAGATTGTGGGTACCCGCCGTTTCGACTATGCACGGGTGGCCACTTCTGCCGGATGGATTCGTGAAATAGAACGCCCCGTATCCGAAGAAGAAGCGCATCCTCACCACGAAGCACATGAGCACCATGAGGAACACGAGCATCACCACGAAGAAGAGCACAATCATGCACACGCTCATGAACACTCACACGAAGGCTGCCACCATCACCACCATGAAGAAGGTGAAACGGAGGAATACGGCATCAGCAGTTTCGTGTATTATCGCCGCCCTGCCTTCGACATCCATAAGTTCGACCGCTTTGTCGCAACGAAATGGCCTCGCAACGTGATTCGTGCCAAGGAGTATGCTACTTTGCCCACAACCGCGACATGTCGTTCCTGTTCGAACAGGCCGGACGACAGAAACAGATTTCAGAAGCCGGACTCTGGTATGCCACCCAGCCGGAAGAAGAAATCGTGGAACTGATGAAGCGCGAACCGGTCTGCTGAGAGACTGGGATGAACACTATGGCGACCGCATGCAGAAGATTGTCTTCATCGGCCAGCACCTTGACAAGGAACAGCTCATCAAAGACCTGGATGCCTGTCTGGAATAAATCCGACGGCCATAAAAATAATGATGCCTTCCCGAGTCCATTCATTCCGTGACTCAGGAAGGCATCATGCTTTTATCTGCCCAAAGCCCGAAAGCCTTATTCCACCTCCGTGATATACTCCTTCACCGCATTATCGGCCGATTGCAAGTTTGTCTGCCGCAGCACCACCTGCCCCTCCTTTTTATTCTCCGGTAAACTGATGCCCGAAAGACGTACATCGCTTACCCTGTCGAAGACAAAAGCCGGACGGAAATCGTCTTCCTGCAACCGCAACTTAATATTGTGCATCTGAATCCCTTTCACATGGCGCACATAGAATCCCCATGAAGGCAGTTCCTCGAACATGGTAAATTCCGGGTATCCTTTTTCATTTTCCGGCACGTCTTTCAAGCGGCTCACCGACATATAAGCCATTCCGCGCGTAGCACGTCCCGGACACACAATCTCTATATTCTCCAGCTTCACGTTTTCAATATCATGCCCCGGAATGCCTGAGATAGAACTTGGGAACGGATTATGGAAAAACGTCACCGCCGGTCCGCGCAGGTCATAGTTGATGTCCGGACGACCGAAAGGAACCTCCACATATACATCCTTAATCGTTACATTCCGCAAATACCCCGGTTGCTCACCCGAACGGTGACCCAGACGGATAAAAATGGCATTTCCCGTATTGACCGCATGTACGTTAGACACCTGCACGTTTTCAATCTCCGCCCCGTCAACCGACTCAATGGCTATGGCTGAACGGAAAGTATCTTTAACCCGAATATTATCGATGGTCACATTCTTGAATCCACCCAACGATTCCGTACCAAACTTGATGGCACTGGCACTGCTGATGATGTGGCAGTTGGAGATGGATACCCGGTCATTCCATGCTCCCCGGTTATGCGACTTCAGGCAAATGCCATCGTCTGCCGAGTTGATAAAGCAGTTGGAGATACGCACATCCTTACAATCGCTGATGTCAATCCCGTCATTGTTCCAGTACGCCCTGTTTTCCACATGCAGACTATCAATCGTCAGGTCGGTACACAGAGAAAAAGAAAGTCCCCATGCCGCACCGCTCCGGAAATCAGTCTTCCGAAGCTCCACCTTCCGGCAATTACGCATAAAAAGCAACTTTGGTCGTGTGTTCGGCCGTTTACGATACGTATTATAGTGCTTGTCCACCAGTTCTCCCGTATGATGCAGGCTGTCAATCGTCAGGGCCAGTTCCCTACCCTGTCCGTCTATACACCCTTCTCCCGTAATGCCGATATTCTCTGCACCTTCCGCATAAATCAGCGCCTGGTCAAAGTGGTCATTGTTGACTTTCAGTTCCTTTTCGGTACTGAAGCCCGGATAATCATAAGGACTCGTACTTCCTAACAGCACCGCTTCCTTTTCCAGGTAAAGTGTCACATTCGATTTCAGTTGCAGGCTGCCGGTCAAATAACGTCCGGCAGGAAAGTACAATTGCCCGCCCCCTTTTGCATGAAGTGCATCAATAGCCGATTGCAAAGACTTTGTATTCAATGTTTTTCCGTCACCGACAGCTCCCTGCTGAAGCACGTTGTAATCTGTGGCAGCTATCGTACCTGCACATAAAAACAAGCCACATAAAATGAAGATAAATTGTTTTTTCATGGTATATTTAGTTATCTTTGACTACTTCAAACATTATCAATCACATATATACTATTATGTTTTTATCAAGTCCTTATTCTTTATAAAAATGACTTATAATCAATCTGTTATTTTCAACTTATTTGAAACAAATAATTTATATTCATCTGAATAATTATCTTTCTTGTAAATTATAACATCTGGCATCATATTACCTATAGAAATTTTAGGAAGCCGTAAACATTCAGAGTTACGTTTATAATGAATCCATTCATTTATCAAATATAAACTTTCTTCTGGCAGTTTTTTATTAATGACATTCAACAATTCTCCTTCAGCAACAAAATATGATGTTAACATCTTCTCTACAAGTAAAACATCTTTATGCGTTGCCTTTTTATTAATAATCGTTCCTACCCATATTTCATTAATACTTGAAAAATCATTTATATGATGATTCTTATCCTTTAATCTATCCGATAACAAATATCTTTCCGCTTTACCAATATAATAATGAATTTTTTTCTTTGAATATTTCTTTTTGCCACCTATCAAATATAGATTGAAAGTATTTTTTTGAGAAATTTCCCACGTTCTAAGTTGCTCAAATAAAAATGGACCATACCATCTAAGTATAAAAACTTTTTCCATATAATTATACGATATTCAATCATTACTAATCATTATCCTCATGGAATATACCTAATTGCCCCTCCACTTCCAAAAGGATAATCACTTACATCTTTATTCAAATAAGGTGAATCTGCTATTAAAGTACCATGAAAACAACAGCGTTCTTTACTAAAACGGACTTTTTTCTCTTCATCATAAAAAGTCCAATCATAACTATCAACCTTAATTACCGACCGTACAATTCCATGATATACCCCTAACACATAATCTATTTCAGCTGCACGAGATTTTGCTATTGCCCAATATTGACGAGTTTTCTCATAAATATTTATTCGTTGATAAACACCTTGAGCTTTTGCATCATCAAAACTTCTATTCAAACTTACCAACAACAAATGTTCATTGTTATTTATCTTAATTCGTTCACAATCATAGATTGCATTAATCTCATCAACGGTTTTAATACCTTCATCCCACTGATGATGTCCACTTACAATATTGGTTAGTATTTGTTCCGTATTAAATTTGGGATATGTAAGAAAATCTATAAGAACAGATTCTATTTGAAAAGCTTCCTTTTCAGAAGTTTATGACGAAGTATATAATGCTCTACTTGTAATCCCAAAGAAATAATCTCTCGAATTAAATTTAATTTTAAGGATACTTCATCCCCTTGTAGGCTGCCTCACAATGCTGGAAAACACGATTTCCACATCCTTTTCCAATATAGAAGATTTTACCATCTCGAGGGTCTACTAACGAATATACATAGAAACCGAGTTCTTCAATCGATTTATTGCTAAATTTATTCATACCTCTATTATAAAAATACACTGTTTCAAAATTACGGAAAAAACTTCTGTTTCCCAAGTTCTTCTATAGCCCCTAAAAATGATTCAATAACTTCAAAGCCCCCATTCCTGCCACATGCAGAAATGAGGGCTTTTTTTTAGAGCGTATTGTTTTCAACTCCAAACATCGTATCGAGCAATGCCCGTCCTGCCGAGGTTTTGAAAATCTTTTCTTTCACCTTGCGAATAGCATCGGCCGGCAGATTATCTTCGTAAATGTTAACTAGAAAATCGGCTTCCACCAGAATCTGATAGTCTATTCCTGTAATGGAGTCATACGTATGATGATGCCCTACCAGCCAGCATATCCGTTCTATTTGTACTTCAGAAAATGTCCCCATATCCGTCAGCAGTTTCCGGGCTTCGTCCGGACCTTCCAGCTCCTGATGCTTTCCATCGCAGACTCCGTATTTCTGCTCACAAATCCGGATACCAATGTCATGCACAATAGCTGCCGCCTCCAAAATCAGTTGAGTAGCCTCATCCACATGTTCTGCCAAACCAATCATACGGGCAAAATAATGTACTTTTATCAAATGTTGTATACGCTTCGGGTCACCTGCATTATAGGCTACCATTCTGCCTGCCAGTTCATGAAGCTGCCGTTCCGCAGCCCCGATAAATTCAGTTGTTTTCATATTATTTTCGTATTGTTACACATTTATTCTTGTACTTCATAATAAGGATATACAGGACCGAATCCTCTTCCAAACTTAAAGCGGGCTCCTAACTCAATGGACTGCTGAATAAACCTTTCCGCTTCAGCAACAGCAAACTCAATCCCATAACCTTTACTTAAAAAAGTCGCTATTGCAGAAGCAAAACTATCTCCCGTTCCATTTACATTTCGGGTTCGAATTCCTTCCTTCTTGTAAACCTTCATCACCTTCTCCACCGGATTATAATAATAATCGATAAAGAAATCACGGTTCTCCACCGACTTTATAACTACACTATTTCCCCAACGGCTCAAATCCTTCAAACATTCCTCTATATTACCCTCATTCAACTCCTTTCCACACAACCACTCAGCCTCTTTCTTATTCGGAGTTAGGATAGAAGCACGAGGAAATAGGTAATCTTTATAAGCTTGCACCGCATCTTCTTCCAACAATTTGTCACCCGAAGAAGTAACCATGACCGGATCAACGACAACTGGAATCGAGCTATATTCATCTAATATGCCTGCAACAAGCCGAATGATATTTTTAGAATACAACATACCGGTTTTTATGCAATCTGCCCCCACATCTCCAAGGAAAGAACGGATTTGTCCTGCAATCATATCTGCCGGTATCAAGTGTACTCCTTTTACATGAGTTGTGTCCTCATCTACAATACATATCACTGCTCCTGCCGCATACCCTCCACAAGCCACGATGGCTTTCATATCGGCCTGAATCCCCGCTGTTCCTAAAGGTTCGCTACCCGCAACAACGAAAACTTTATAAAGCTTATCTGCTATTTTCATAATATCCATCCAGCACTTTCTTCAAACTCCCTACAAATATATCCACTTCTTTCGTTGAAAGTATCAACGGAGGAAGTATTCTTAATGTATACAACCCGGAATAGCCGGTAAAAATCCGTTCCTCAAACAGCAGGGGTTCGCGTACCTCTTTCACCGGCACGGTCAGTTCCACCCCCACCATCAGTCCACGTCCCCGGATTTCTTTTATAAGCGGAGAGTGCAGTTCCTGCAACCGCTGCATCAGATACGCTCCCGTATGAAGAGCATTCTCTATCAGTTTCTCCTCGCGGATAATTTTCAGCACAGCCAGAGCGGCGGCGCATCCCAAATGATTGCCACCGAACGTCGTACCGAGCATTCCTTTTCGGGCGGCAAACATCGGACTGATCAAGACTCCCGAAAAAGGAAATCCGTTGGCTATCCCCTTAGCCACAGTGATAAGGTCCGGTTTGATGCCAGCCCATTGGTGAGCAAAGAACTTCCCCGTACGACCATAGCCCGACTGTATTTCATCAAGAACCAATACCACCCCATAACGTCTCGTCAGTTCCCTCAATTGCCGCAGAAAGTCCTCATCGGGGACCTGGATTCCCCCTACTCCTGAAATTCCTTCTAGAATTACGGCACACACATCTCCCTTGGCCAACTCCGTTTCCACTTCCTTTATATCCAAGGCCGCAAAATACACGTTATGATTCGTATTAATCGGTGCATGAAGGCAGGATTGTCCGTCACTTCCACAGCCGCCGACGTACGCCCATGAAAAGAGTTTCTAAAAGCCACTACCCGTTTTTTTCCCGTATGAAACGAAGCCAGTTTCAGGGCATTTTCGTTGCTTCTGCTCCCGAGTTGACAAAGAACGCCCGATAATCAGGATACCCCGACAGCTCACCCAGCTCATTAGCCAGTCTTTCCTGCAACTTATTTATGACAGAATTCGAATAAAACATCAGCTGTTGCAGCTGCTCACTCATGCACTTCACCAGATACGGATGCGAATGTCCCACCGAAATCACGGCATGTCCGCCATACAAATCAAGATAGGCCTGCCCCTTCTCGTCATATACCTCACAACCTTTTCCCCTTACGATATTCACGGGAAAAACCGAATACACATCAAACAGTTCCATCATCTTTTACATTTTACGATATAGCCTGCGGCAAGATCATTCCATCCTGCCGTATTTCATTTCATCTCCATTCTTGTCATATTGCTTACGCTTGCCGGTGGGAGGGCTTAATAAAGTAATCCGTACCACTCCGTACGATGAAGGCTTCTCTGCACCGCCTCATCAAACGCATCCATATGCTTGGGCAGGAAACGTTGACTGATGGCCCGAAGCGCCTCAATCTTCTCTTCCGTATCCGTCACCCGTTCCGCCTTGCCAAAAGCGATGGCCGAACGATATTGAAGTGTAAACGTGCCGTCCTTCGGCCCCACAGTAGCTGGCACTTCGTAACCGCCGAAAGACATACTTCCGGATGCACGGCAATGGCATCCAGCTTATCCCCTTCAGGAGCACAATGAAAATACCACACGTCATCACTTGTACAAGCCAGTGAAAGCGGCACCCCGTATGCACTTCCGTCGACCCGGGTAAAGCTGACCGTGATATAAGGAGCCCTGCGCATAACCTCCAAAGCCCACTGACTATCCATTTCTCTACTTGCTTTTCTCATCTGTAATTCCTTTTATTCAGATTTTTCCTTTGTATTTGTTTCACAAAAATACGGCTCGCCAGTCAATCTGCATGTAAGATTTATGACAAGGGGATTAATTAACACTCTCACAAAAACAGATTAATCCTGCCTTTCTATTGAAAGTAATAAACAAAAAACATATTTTTGCAAAAGAAAATGCAGAAAGACAGATAATGAAAAGCATACCATTCAACGATTATTACAAGGAAAAACTTTTTTCTATTCCACTCTTTAAAGAACTGCCGGATTACCTGAAAAGTGAGATTCTAAAAAGACTTGACTTCCGTCTTCAGGAAATCAACGAGAATACGGTTATCCTGGAGCAAGGAGATATATGCTGTAATCTGTATGTATTGCTTGAAGGAACCTTGGAGGTGAACATTATCGATGCCAACGGCAATGAAGTCTTAATCGAACACATTGAGTCGCCTAGGCTTTCGCCACCCCTCACCTGTTCAAGAAAGACAACCGTTTCCCCGCCACATTCCGTACACTGGAAAAGTCTGTCCTCCTGACTGCCACCAAGGACTCCACCTTCCATCTTATCAGCAAATATCCGGATATGCTGAAAAGTTTTCTCTGCGTATCAGGCAACTGCAACGTGTGTACCACCATGCGACTGGACGTGCTGTCACGAAAAACCATTCGCGAAAGAATCCTGGTCTATTTACTGAAACAGCTGGATAAAGACACTTCTACCGTGAAACTGACGCATACCCTTACGCAACTGGCCGAATACATTAACGTGACACGTCCGGCCCTGTCTACCGAATTCAATAAGATGGAAAAAGAAGGCATCCTCAAAAGGAAAGAAGGCAATTACATCGAACTGAACCGAAAAGCCATAAAAGGCATTATATAAAGAACAAGGACCGCTCCTTCAATGTGGAACAGTCCTTGTCCTTTTTTATTGCGCACGTAACTATTATTTTTTGAAAAGAGTCGGATTGACGTTCAAAGACACCCATCCCCAGTCTTGCCAGCTTTTGTGATTTCCTCCTTTCACGACATCCATTGTCGAAGTTCCTCTCATCAGCGAGTAACCCACCGAAAGGCTGACATCTTTCATGATTTTCCAGTCCAGCTGATAATCCAGTTCAGACCCTAAGGTACGGTTCAGGCTCTCCAGCTTCACACCTGTGGCGAAATAATGATAATTCAGTCCCATCGATACAGAAGAAGATACCTTATAACCTACTCCTATCTGCGTGTCAGAAAGTCCCGGTGCATAGCCATTCACAAAATCGGACGCATAAAAATAATCCATTGCTCCGTAAAATTTATGATGAGTGCCATACAGCGGATTAAAAGCCGGTAAGTGCCATCGGACTTCTTACTACCACTCAGGTAATCAGTTCCCACATTGACCGTCCAGCTATCATTGATAGAATACGAAGCCCGCACACTTCCCATGAAAGCAGAAACCTTGCGTGCGGATACATTCTTTCCTGTCTGATAATAGAAAGACCCTGACAGACTCCATGAGGCCGGGGTGAACTGTACATACGTGCCCATCGTCTGCATATATTGAGTATCCGACTTTCGGGTTTCGGCATCACCTCCTTCCTGACCCAGATTCATGGCCAGCACAGAAAGTTTCACAGGTACAGATGCGAAATCATAATGATACCACAAGGTCTGCATATTTTTATATAGTTTGGTCTTGCTGCTGTCATAATATGTTCCGCCTATCAGGGTCTCGTCATTCTGGTTGAAAGCAAAGATACCATCCAGCTGATGCCCTCCGTGTCTGTAGCCTATTTTCAGGGCATCATGATAGCGCCCTGCCACGTTCCAGTCCAGTCCTCCCAAGATGCGCTCATCATCATACACCAGCGACTGCTTCCCAGCTGCATGAACCACGAGTCATTCAGATGGAATGCGGCCCAAGCCTCGTTCAATATAAAACGTCCGTTTTTGTCAACCAGCGCATCCTGCCCCCACACACCGACATGCTGTGCCGAGAACTTCAACGACAACTTCTTGCGTTCATATCCCAAAGTCAGTCGGGCACGTTCATTGATAAACCCCGCAGGTTTATCACCCTCACCGCGGGGAGACAGCGCGCCATTCCGGTATTCTCCTCTTGTACGAATCTGGGCTGAGGCCCAAAAATGACTTTCTTCATTCTCCTGAGCATGGACCAAGGACACCTGCCCAAGAAGCAAAGCCACCGCCCATGCAGACAAAATTCTTTTTCTCATACTCTCAGCGTTTTTATCAGTTCATATTATAGGTGTGAATACTGCTTCCTTGTGCGGAAGGCAGGTAATTAATGCCCCACCAGCACATCTGCAGAAAAACAAAAGAAATCAGCAGGACCGACAATGACAACCGACGCTTCTGCTGTAACCCTATTCGCATGTGAATGTAAGTAAGATACGAAAACCAGGTCACAGCCGCCCAAGTTTCCTTGGGGTCCCACGCCCAGTAATGTCCCCAGGCTTCCTTCGCCCATAAGGCACCGGTAAGCATTCCCAGTGTCATAAACGACAGTCCGACATATACAAGGTTATCACATAAGGCCATTTCCTTCTCGTCGCACCGGTTCTTTCTGACCCAGAGCAGGTAAATGGCCATCACGGCAGAAGCTCCCAGCATGGCATAAGCGAACATATAAATAATGACATGAGGAGCAAACCAAGGACTTTGCAAGGCAGGCATAAGCGCTTTATTGTGTATCTCCAGCTTCAGAATATTCACACAGATAAAAACAACCGACAGCAATGTGCCAAATCCTAATATCCATTTATATTTCCACCTTATGTAAGTAATCAGTCCGGCAAAAGGCAGAAAGAACGAATACCACAAACGGGTTTCTCCCATCGTACGCAGAGGAGGACGCTCCAGTGAATGCCACAACAAGCCGATAAACGTACCAAACACCACAAGCCCTAACACCGTACACACACATGCGCGCAGACGCCTCCCCTTAAAAGCACTCCATGCACCGGCTATCCAGCACAGCACAGCCACCAGGGCAAAATAACTAAACCAGTCCCAATTCAGCATATTCTTCTCAACACTTATTATTCTTCTGGGCCGTTACGAACATGCATACAGCCCCCAACATCATCATTACAATTCCCACATAAACTACCGGAAGCCATGGGTCTGACACCAGTTCAAACACACTGACATCACTCCAGCGACCTTTGCCCTCATCGTAGCTTAACTGATAGATTTTCCAGCCTTCCACTTTCGCCGGCTTATTGACTTCAATTGTCTGCTCAAGCTTTTTCCTGTCTCTGTATAAATTGTCACCTCAGACGAGAAGCGCCGTGGCTCTCTGTCGGGCATCACCAGGCTGCAGACACTATCGAGCCGGAGCGCCTGATACGGGAACAGAAAACTTCCGCAGCTTACCCAGCCGTCTGCCATCTGCTTTCCATCAGCAGAAGTAGCCCTGACATGGACGGCACACGTAGCTCCCATGCTCGGCCATTCCACGTACCTCACCGTATCTTCTCCTGACACGGAGGCAGCCATATCTATCTTGTTACGTACCTCAATATTCCATCCGGGCAACACACCCTGACTGACACCCTCTTCCAAAAGCAGATGAGCAGGTGCGTTGTCTGGCAAAGCTCTTCCGGTAGCATTGTCTATCAGCATCAGCTTGGGAGGATATTCTTCTATACTGAAATTCTTGAGTTCGATGGCCAGTGGTAACTCGGTTAACTGCCGTTCGTGTCCGTAGCACGCCATTCAGCCTGACCCACACGTGTATTCATCGTCAACCGTTTCATATCGGCACTACCCAGTGTAGCAGATACCAACGCCACGAATAACCCAAAATGATTCAGCAGAAACGGTATCTTCTGAAACCGGAATGAAAATAGGTGCTTGAGCGATACCAGTCCTACGATGGACGTCATCCAAAAATACTCCAACACGAAAGGCCACCATGAAATCATGCGGTTAAACATGGAAATACCCTCAGCAGGTACATGTCCCGGGACCTGCTTAATCATACCCATACAGAATGTAAGGACCGACACAGCTGCCAGCGAAGGAATCGCCGCTTTGTACGACATGGCCCAGCGCACGAAATAAAGCTTTTTCCGCAAAGAATACAATGCCACCAGCCCCACCAGGTAAGCCACTGCCACACACAAATTCAATGGCCAGGAAAAGCTGTTCCAGTCTACTCCACCCGTCATCAAATGAAGAATAAGACCTATGACGAGCAATCCCGCACAGGTCATTATTCCTTCTTTTATCCCCCAAGTATTTTTCCACATAACACTTAAATGATACGTTCCTTCAGTTTTGCTTCTTTCAACCAGTTCGGAACCGTTTCATTCAAGAAACGTTCTTTAGCAGCTTTTTCAGCCGGGATGTCCAGACCTATGAACTCCTGCGCTTTCTCTTTGGTAGAAATATCCGGCATCGGCACACTCTCCGTGTAACCGTGCTTAGCCAGAATACGGACAAGAGAAAGACGGGCCTGCAGTGCTCTGTCCAGTCCATGCGACAGGATTCGCTGAATTTCCTGAGGTGCATGGAAAGCAGCTCCATGAGAAGCTACTCCAAAATCCCAGCGCCACTGAGCTTCACGCAGCAGTTTCAATACCGGTTGCATTTCATTCTCTGTCGCTCCCTTATCCCAGGCGAATTTAGCTTCGATATGTGCCGAAGCCAGTTCTTTTTCCAGACGGGTTCTGATCTCATTGGCCTTACGCTGACGTTCATACACGTTATTGCGCAATGTTTCTTCACTTTCACGATGACACACCTGACACGTACGGTCTATCATGCAAGCGGACTCTGGATGTGATGGTCACTGAATTTCATTCCTCCCTCACTCTTATACGGCATGTGACAATCGGCACACGATACTCCTCTCTGTCCGTGAATGCCCATCTGCGAAATTTCATAGTCAGGATGCTGTGCCTTGAGAATCGGTGTACGGCTCAAAGCATGCGTATAGTCAGAAAAGCCGGCTTCATCGTAATATTGCTCGATGGCCTCTACCGTCATGCCCTTGTCCCATGGGAAAGTGAGGTACTTGCCGTCTCCTTTAAAGTAATATTCCACATGACACTGTGCACACACCAGCGAGCGCATTTCCTGAGGAGTGGCTTTTGTGATGTCTTTTCCCTGACGGGCAAAAGCTTCAATCAGGGCCGGACGGCTAATATGCAAATCCATTGTTTCTGAATCATGACAATCTGAACAGCCTATCGGATTCACAATCTCATCGCCGAAAGCAGCCCACTTGTTATTGTAGAATGAATCTACCCCTATCTCCTGCATCATGCGCGGTACATCAGGACTCTTGCAGGTCCAGCAAGTAGAGGCTGAGGGCCGTCTTTTTCACCCTGAGGTGCTCCTGTTCGCAACGTGGCACGAATGTCTTCAATGGCATGCATGTGGCCACGAGGAGTGGCATAGTCTTTTGAAAAGGCATAGCTGCCCAAAGAATCACCATCTCCGGCCGCTGTGCCAGCACATCCACCTGCACATTTCCGTTGAATTCACTTTCAAAATCTGTACGGGCAGTTTCAGTCCAAGTCTGATATTCTCTCGGGAAATCTCCCTGGAATTTCTCGTTCTGAGCCACAATCCCTTTCATCGGATTCTTCCGGTTATTAAATATGCTTGCCACTTCGGCCCTGCGCTCTGACAACGCAGACACGGCAAGTCCTAAACAAAACACGACGGCCATTGATGCACCAAACAACAGCCATCCCTGCCAAGATTTAAAATTATGAATCATACTATACGAGTTTTAAATTATTCTTTCATCTTTCTCAACCATTCCGGAACTGGTGAATCCGGTAGTGGCACAATGGCCGCCGGTGTGGACGACAGACTGTTCTTTCCTCCATGGGGCACATCGCGGTGGCAATCCCAGCAGGCTTTTCCCTTCCCCACCTCCGACATCATATAGTCTATGCGGCCGGTCTTTACCAGTTCCGTATTCAACTGTTCATGACAGCGGATACAATTATTCATGATGACCTGTGAACTGGCCGGATGTGCCTGAATGACCTGAGGCTCCGAACTGGTCAGAAAAGCAGCCACGTGCTTCACACCGTCCATCCCCTTAAACGTCCACTTCTTCACAAAATTCTCATGTGGCACATGGCAGTCGTTACACGTCGCATTCCGCGAATGAGAGCTGTGCATCCAAGTGGCATAATAAGGTGACATGATGTGGCAATTCACACAAGCCGAAGGCTCGTCGGTGAGATACGTATGTGCTCTCAAGAGGTAAAGGAAGTACAGTCCACCGCCTGCCACCACTCCTGCAATGAGAGCCGTTATCATTTTTTGTCGTTTGGATAGCATCATATAATATACTTTTTGCAAAAAAAAAGACATTATTTCAAATTCAGGCGTAATAAATATGACACCCAGCCCAATTTTGCAGACATATAACATGCGATTCCTACCCAAAAATCACAAAGAATTTGAAGACAACCCTGAAACCTCCCTATAAAATTAAAGCCGACCCATAAGATTATATCTTACAGGTCGGCTACCATCATTTATACAACATGTACGCCACTGCTTATATTTTCTCGGCAATACGCTTTACCACACCAGGACCTTCATAGATGAAAGCGGAATACACCTGTACGAGGTGAGCTCCTGCATTCCGCATGGCCTTTGCCTCAAACGGTGTCATCACACCTCCTGCACCAATCAGCAACATATCCTTGGGAGCATGTGCCGACAAGTACTTCATCACCTCCAAAGACTTGTGAATGACTGGAAGTCCGCTGATGCCTCCGGCTCCTACCCGTTCCACCTCAGCTTGTGTGGAATGAATCAGAAGCGAACGGTCTTGTGTAGGTCCCGTAGCAATAAAACCGTCAATATGATGCTCCTTTGCAAATTCAATTACCGCATCCAGTTTCTCCACCGGTACATCGGCAGGCAACTTCAGAAAGACCGGTCTGTGGAAACGCTGCTTGTAGCTCTCGAGCGCCGTCAGCACGTCAGCCAGAATCTCAGGCGTCATGCTGCCCCAGTTTATCGTATAATAATCCGCATAGGCACTGAAAGTCTCGTACAAATCTGTAATGTCTGTCACGGCCCGCTCCGCATCGGTCGGAGTATTGGTATTGATATTCACTCCCAGAATGTATTTTCCGTCCCGTTTCCGTTGCAGATTTTCAGGACAACCTCTTTTCCGGGATTATTGAAGCCCGTACGTGAAACCAGCGCATGATCCTCCGGCAAACGGAAGATTCGGGGGAAAGGATTTCCTGCTACCTTTTCCGGAGTAACGGTTCCCACTTCCAGAAAACCAAAACCCAAATCACTCAGTTCGTCAAAGCAATTCGCCTCTTTGTCGAATCCGCCGACAGTCCCACCCGATTGGCAAAAGTCAGGTTCCGCCATTGAAACGGAGTTGCCTTCGGACGATAAAATGCACGAAGAAGACATTTCACCGGTGGAAAATGACGATAAACATGAAGTAAAGCAACAATCTGACCGTGAATTTTCTCGGCATCCATACGGAACAACCAGGGACGAAGAATAGATTTGTACATAATCATAATGTTTTTAGTTTCGTGACACAAAAGTACGATATCTATCTGGATTTTTGTCATAAAAAAAAGTTATCCCCTATTACCTGAAAAAACGTAAGTTCGTTTAAGACAAAACGCAAGTGCGTTTTACTTCAAACTACTTGCGTTTCATCTGAAATGTCCTTGCGTTTTAGTTCAAACGCAAAGGCGTTTTTTGCCAAATTTTAATCTACTAAAAATCAAATATTTACAAATTTCACAATTTACATATTTCCCATCGTATTGACCACCTCCACCCGGCTTAGCGTATGGTTTACCCGCTCCACATGAATCTGGGTGGCAATGCGTTCGCGCAAGGCTTCCACGTGACTGATGATGCCTACTTTCTTGCCTCCTATCTGGTGTAACTTCTCAAGGGCTTCCATCACCGTATTCAGGTAGTCACTGTCCAGCGTACCGAAACCTTCATCAATAAACAGCATATCCACCGAAAGACTTTTCCGGTTGAGCGAAGACAATCCCAATGCCAAGGCCAGTGACACCAGGAAGCTCTCTCCACCTGAAATGGTAGACGTGGGACGCTTCACCCCTCCCTGATATTCATCGCGCAACAGAATGGTAAGTCCACCCGGCGGACATTCCATACGGTAACGGTCGGTCAGCCGGCTCAGGTAATGATTGGCACCGGCCAGCAACTGGCGAAGTACATAACTTTGGGCAATGTTACGGAACTTCTTGCCGTCGGCACTGCCGAATAAGGCAGCCACTCCCGCCCAGTTATCCACTTCCTTTTGCTTCACTTCAATCTGTTCCTTCACTTTCCGAATACGTTGCAGACACTCTTCGTGATGTGCCAGCATCTGTGCGATGGCTCCCAAACGAGCCAACTTCCCGGTCTGCTGTTCTTCCAGTCGGGAAATGGTTTCCTCTACGGCTGCCAGGGTCATCCCTTCGGTTTCCGACGGACGCTGTGCCTGATGCTGTGTCAGTTCCCGACCGACCCGTTCCATTTCTGCCCGCCGGCTCGTCAGGTCGTTGTCCAACTTCTGCAAAGTACGGCGTGCCATATTCACTTTTTCAACTTCCAGTCCGGCCAGTTTCCCCAAATACTCACGGGAAATCTCGGGATGACCGACAAGAAAAGCTTCCACTCCGGCGCTTTTTTCCTCCCTCAACTTTTGCGATGTCTTTATGGCATGGCAGACAGAAAGCACGGAAGTGTTCAGCGCGTTCCATTGTCCCGGAAGTCCTTCCGGACACGGCCCGTCGGGTATCGTCTCTGGCGTCGCCTGCCTCCAGTCCGGAAGTTCCGACAAGATGGACTGACGGACGGACTGCACATGCTCCACCTGAGAAGCCAGCGACTCAACCTTGTGCGAAAGTTGCTCTCTCCTCGTCTGCTGTTCCACATACCGACTGGTTTCTTTCTTCAAGGCGGTAATAAAGTTTTCCCGATCGGTCTTCCAAGCTTCCTGCCAAGCGTAAAGACAATCAAGGTCTCTCCTTTCTCCACGCACTGGGAAACGGTCAGTGCCTCACGCGAAAGCGCCTCTTCCAGCATACGCAGTTCGGTTTCCAAACGGGACACGGCTTTATCGGCTTCCTCTACCTTCCGGTGCCATTGCTCACAGGCAGTGGTCAGTTCCTCCCGTTCCTTCGTCAAACGGTTCAGGCGTTGCTGTCCTTCCTCGGCCTGTTTCCACAGCGCTTCCAGCCGGTCGCATACTTCCTGCTGCGCCGACAAGGCGTGCTCTACCTGAGATACTACCTCATCCGCTTCCTTCACCGTAGCATAAAGCGGCATATCTGTCACGGTCTTTTCCGCCAGAGAATAAGCTTCTTTTGCAGTAGTCTCTTTCTTCGCCTCCATTTCTTCCAGCCGCATCAGGGAGCGAACCTCCGCTTCCGCCCGTGCCTGTGCGGTCAAGACTTCCTCCGCCCGACGTGCCTTTTCTTCCAGCAACGCACGGACCGGTTCCAGCAATGACACAAAATGAGCTTCGCTCTTCAAGTCATCACCCACCTCCTTGCCGCAGACCGGACACACATCGCCTTTTGACAGACGTGCGCGGGCCTCGCGTGCCCAGTCTTCACAAGACATCCGCTGCTTGTCGTACACCTGCTGCACTTCTTCCTTTTCCTTACGGCAAACCTCAGCCTGTGCTTTCAATTGCGCTACCGTCTGTTGCTGTTTCCGGCAATCGTCCTGCAAGGTTTTCCGGTTCTTCTGCACATCCAGCCAGGCCTGTTCCTTTTCTGCACGGACAGAAAGTGCCTCCCGCAATTTCTTCCATCCGTCCAGCCGAGCGTCTGCTTCCTGCTTCTTCTGTCGGAGTTCCTCCACTTGCAAATCCTCCAACTGCGTGCGACACACTGCCACCTCCTGCTGCTTTTCTTCCGCTACCTTTCGGGCCTGTTCATACGATGCCGTAGCTCCCTGCCGGACTTCCAACGTTTTTTGATGCATTGCCGCCTTGTGCGCTTTTTCTTTCCGATAATCTTCCGACTGCTGGAGCGCGCGCTGAATCTGGTCAGACAAAGCCAAAAGCGATTGCAACGATTCGTACACCGGCACCTTTTCCTGCACACCGGTAAGATAGGTCTCGCACGCCGCCCACTGTTCCCGGCACTGCACCTGCATACGCTCCAGTTGCCCCAGGCCGACACTCAGCGAACGGTACTTTTCTTTCAGTTGTTCCAGTTCTTCTTCCGACGTACGGATACGCTGCTGCAAGGCCACCTGTTCTGTCCACTGAAAACGCACATCAGCCGTACGGTCCCAGTCATCCAGCAACGATTTGTTGCGCTTGTAATCTTCCGATTCCACCCGTTCCGTCAGTGACTGAAGCGCCTTTCCGGTCTCCTCCAGATCATGTGCCAACTTCTGCTCGTCGGTCAACCATTTCCGAAGGTCCTGCTCCTGCTTCAACTGTGTGCGGAGCGTGGCAGTCTCTTCTGTCACCTGGCGCTGTTCCGCCTGAAGCACGGCCAATTCCTCGTCAGTCAACAACACAATACCACCGTCTGCGCCTTCAGTTCCTGCAACTCCGCCTCCTTTTCGGTCTTCATCACGTAGATTTCCCGACTGATGCGCGAATAGATTTCCGTGCCCGTCAGTTTCTCCAGGATATTTGATTTTTCCTCCTCCTTGCTTTTCAGGAACTTGGTAAACTCTCCCTGTGCCAGTAGCGTAGTCCGGCAGAACTGCTCAAAGGTGAGACCGATACGCCGCTCTATCTCCGTACGTGTTTCGGTCGACTTATTCGTGAGCGGAGTGCCGTCCTGCATGGAAAGTGTCCAGACCACTTTCTGAATTTCCCCTCCAGCCTTGTTGCGCGCCCTTGCCACGCTCCACACGGCCCGCAAGGCATCTCCTGCCGCATCCGTAAACCACAGCTCCACTTGTGCCGACACACTGTCGCGCCGCATCAGCATGCGTGAATCGTCAATGCTTACTTCACCCGTGCCGGAAAAGCTGTCGTTCTCGTCCAAGTAGCGTTCATTGGCTGCCTGTTTCAAGCGGGGAGTGGTGTTATAGAGTGCCAGACACACTGCATCCAGCAGCGTCGACTTGCCGGCTCCCGTCGGCCCACAAATCAGGAAGATGGAATCCTCGCCCAGCGGCCCATGCTCAAAATCAATGCACGCCTTCTCGATGGAGGCTATATTTTCAATAATCAGTTTCTGTAATTTCATGTGCTATTCCTCCTCTTGGCTTCGTACCCGTTTCACGGCTTCTTCCAGCATGTCGAGCATTTCCGGAGCGATGTCCCGCTGAAACTTGTCCTGATAATAGATGGCTGCTACCTGCGACGGAGAAAAAGTCTGCAAACGGTCTACATCCAGCTCTGTAATCTCCTTCTGCGTTTCCACTACTTCACGTTCCCACTTGTAACGGCAGAAACGGCACTGCTTATCACGAGCTAACTCGTAGGCCCGCTCCATGCAATAGGCCGGAGGTACATCCTGAATACGGACGTGCAACTGCACATACATCTTTTCCTCATCGGGAATGGCCTGCAACACCTCCAATGCCTCTTCCTGCGACACGGCCCGCGAAGGCAGCACTTTTAAGGGCCACACATTCCGCACCGGCAAGGTGCGCACTTCGGGCATAGCACCGTGTGCAGCCAGTTCTACCAGACTGACGGAATGCCCGTAACTCTCGTCAAAGTTGACCGGAAGCGGGGAGCCGCAATAACGGGCCCGTCCGCCGAGCAAGGTTTGCGGAAAATGGATGTGTCCTAAGGCCAAGTAATCGTATCCCTCCCCCATCAGGCGGATGTCCGTGTATTCCATGCCGCCGCGTCCGTCGTCCTGTCCGGTAATGTCACTTCCCGTCAGGGCCAGGTGGGCCATCAGCATCACCGGAAGATTCCTCTGGTTTCGTTCCTCCACACGGTTCAGTAAAGTTTGGATAAAATGATGTTGCCGCTCTTCACGTGGACTTCTTCATCGAGCGCCGGAAAGTTTTGCGGATACACATGAGGCAGGCTATCACATAGCCTTTCAATTCGCCGCAACCGTTCTTCACTTCCACGATATGACGTTCCAGGTCTACCTGGCCGGCTTCATCCTTCGGATAGAACCCACCACAGTGACTCCGGCATACTTCCACAGATTCCGGTTGATTTCCAGCTTGGAACTGCTGTCGTGATTACCTGCCGTGATAATAATCTGCATGGAAGGGCAGGTTTCATGAAATTCCACCAGCGCATCCGTGTACAACCGCTGGGCGGCTGCCGAAGGACTGCAATAATGAAACACGTCGCCCGACACGATCAACGCGTCGGGCTGTTCTGTGGCTACCCAGTGGCACAACTGCCGCAGAAAGTCTTGCTGTTCTTCGCTGCGGTCGTATTCAAACAGTTGCTGCCCCAGATGCCAGTCACTAGTATGTAATATTTTCATCCGTTTTACAAGGTTTTAGGAGGATAAAGGGTGTTCCACCAGGTCGGGTCATCCTGCAACCATTTGGCAAACCAGGCAAAGATGGTGTTCTGCCACTGGATGCGTTTCTGATAGTCCTTGATGTGATGGTCTTGTCCGTCTACCACTACCAGCGCCGTTTCACGTCCTAACAGTTTCAGGGCCGTAAACATCTGGATACTTTCGCCCACCGGCACATTGGTATCTACTGCTCCATGCAGGAAGAGCAGCGGAGTGTGTATCTTGTCGGCATTGAACAGCGGACTGTGGTCGACAAAGAGTTCCGGATTCTTCCACGGATAACTGTTGGCTGCCGATACTTCACTGTAAGAATAGCCCCAGTAGCCTTCGCCCCAGTAGCTGGTGTGGTCGCTGATACCGGCATGGGAAATAGCTGCCGCAAACAAGTCGGTCTTTGTCTGGAGATACTGCGTCATGAAACCACCATAGGAAGCGCCGATGCAACCGATTTTCTTGCCGTTGACAAAGGAATGAGCTTCCACAAACTTACGTGTTCCTTCGATGATGTCGTCGGCCACATAATCACCGAACGTATTCACATGACGGGCAGAAAATTCCTGACCGAAACCGGTCGCTCCACTCGGTTCTACCACATATACCACATAACCTAATGCGGCATACGCATGATGCGGATAACGGCTGGCAAAATTGCGGCTTGTGGGACTGCATCCGCCGTAGTAGTTAACTATCATCGGATATTTTTTGTTCGGGTCAAAATGAGGCGGTAGGTAGTAGCGTCCGCAAATGGTGTCCCCACGGGAGTTGACAAAGTCCCACGCCTTGCATTCACCTAACAGCACATCTTTCAAGTCTCCGTTCAAATCTTCTTCCAGCTTAGAGGCATCCTTCTTCAAATCGACCACATACAAACGATGAGAATTGGAAGCACTTTCTCCGTAGAACGATAACGAAGAGGCTTTCTCGGCCACAGAGAATCCCAATACCATTTCTTCAGGCACATTCACCTTCTCAATGTGTTTCTTTGCCGGATTCAGACGGAACAGTGCGATACTGTCACGGTCTTCGGCGGTGAAGTACACACAATTGTCTACAGCCGACCATACCGTCTGCATCACGTTCGGATTGAATGTCCGGGTCAGCGGTTCAATCTGCTTGCTCTGCAAATCCATCAGGTAAAGCTGATTATCAATCATGCTCGGGGTCTGTCCTTCCTTCACGTTCTTGCCGATGCCTCCCAGACACTCCGGTGTTCCGGCCAGCAATACCTGACGGCCATCGGGAGAGAACTGCGCATTGGTCAGGAAACCGTCATCTTTCACCAGTTCTTCCACCTGCAAGGTCTGCACATCCATCTTGTACACGGAGAACAAGGTGGTCGGGCGTTTTCCCATACGGTGGTTGGAAGCCATCATCAGGATAAAGCGTCCGTCGGAAGAGATGTCCGTAACCCACACATTCTTGTAACCGAAGGTCAAAGGCTGGCACACGCCCGTCTTTACATCAAAACGGGCCAGATACGTACGGTTGCGCCATCCCGGCTGGCGGTCGTCCGGGTCAATGAACTCATAGATTTCCTTCTTCTCTTCCGGTCCCTTCTGTACGAGAGTAAACAGCAGATAATCCTCTGTAGGTGCTACCAGAAAGTTGCCTTCCGGAAGATGGCTCACCCACACTTCCTCATGTCCGGATACAGGGTCTACCGTCACCAGTTCCCGTCCGGATACACCCTGACGTACATAGTAATATTTCACGGAACGCGGCATCCAGTGCAGGGTTTCTCCACGGGTTACCAATATTTTGCCAGTCTTCAGTTCCTTTACCTTGGTCTGCGAAGTCATTTCCCCACCTTCCTTTGTTATAGTGTACGATGTAATCAGGTATTTCCCATCGGCTGAAAGTTCAGTACCCGTAAAGCGGGTACCATGCAGTACATCGGCCAGTGTAAACAGACGGCCCTGTTCGGTACGCAAGGTAAACACCCCGTCCTGCTTAGCATCCACGCTCACCTTCGGCACGTTTTTTTCGTCCGGCATGGAGAGGTACTTGATGACCACCTGATGCGTAGCCGGATTCAGCGACAACGAGGCATCCTCACGCGCTTGCCATCCACATACACCTGATAGTGTTCAGCCCCTTCTACCTTCAGTGACACTTCTCCATAATGTGTATTCTCCAGCACAAAGCCCATCAAGTGCAAGGCATAGTCTGATGACGGAGACAACTGACTTGCCTGCTTTACTTCTGCTCCTTCAAGCAAAGAAAATGACACCGGCGTATCCAGCAGTGACTCCGCTTTCCACGACTTGGAATTAACATCCACACTGTCAACCTGATAAGGTTGTACTAATGCATACGGTCCTGCATATTTAAACGTAGTGACCTCTATATTCTCAGCATTCACCAGCATGGTCCCGCAAAGAGAACATGCTATAAAAAGTTCCTTTTTCATCTCTTTTTTATAGTTTATTGCCACAAACATAATCAAAAATCATCATTTTTTTGTTATGTTTGTAGAACAACTAACGAAACCGTTATGAAAAAAGAACTAAGTGTGTATGTCCTTTCTTTGCTGATGCTGACAGGATGCAGTTCGGTACCGCTCACCGGACGTAAACAATTGTTGCTGGTTTCAGACCAGGAAGTGCTTTCTTCGAGCCTGACTCAGTACAACGACTATATAAAAAGCGCCCAGAAGTCGACCAATGCTACCCAGACAGCCATGGTGGTACGAGTGGGAAAGAACATTGCCGCAGCCACAGAACGATACTTGCGCAGCAACGGACTTTCTGACGAAATCAAGGAGTTTGCCTGGGAATTCAATCTGGTAAAGAGTGACGAAATCAATGCGTTCTGTATGCCCGGCGGAAAGATTGTAGTGTACGAAGGACTGATGAAGTTGGTTTCGTCGGATGATGAACTGGCTGTGGTACTGGGACATGAAGTAGCACATGCCGTAGCCAAGCACAGCAACGAGCGTATCAGCCAGCAGATGCTTACCCAGTATGGTGCACAAATATTAGGACAGACTCTCTCACAAAAGAGTGAGATAGTACAGACCATCGCGGGTACAGTATACGGTGTGGGAGCGCAATACGGAGTAACCCTTCCCTTCTCACGCAAGCACGAGACGGAAGCAGATTATATGGGACTTATTCTGATGACCATGGCGGGCTATAACCCCGACAAGGCCGTGACTTTCTGGCAAAAGATGTCGGCCAGTTCTGGTGGAAAGGTGCCTGAATTCATGAGCACACACCCCAGTGACGCACGCCGTATCAGTGACATCCAGAAAGAGCTTTCAGCCATTAAAGCTAAATACCGCAAATAAAACTTTTATCAAGAAAACATCCATGAAGAAAGTCGCAATTTTACTTCTAATCGTGTCCTTACTGAGTAGCGGATGCGGAACGACGCAACCGGAACGTACCGGTGCCATTGTAGATGGTGCCGCCATCGGCAATAGTGTGGGAGGTGCCATCGGCGGACTGGTAGGCGACTCCCGTCATGGCTGGAGGGGAAGCTACAGAGGTTCTGCTATTGGAAGCATTGTCGGCACACTGGCCGGAGCTGCCATTGGTGGTGCGCTGACAGCCCCAAAATCGCGTGAAGAAGACAGGGCAAACTATCCCGTGGAACAGGTGTACGCCGAGCCGGACTATACACAGTCTGCCCTCTCCTCTTTATACATCCGGAACATCCGTTTCATTGATAACGACCGCGACCATGTCATCAGCTCGGGAGAAAGCAGCAAAATCATTTTCGAAATCATGAATGGAGGAAATGAAATTGCCTACAACGTAATTCCCAGCGTAGCAGAAATCAGCGGAATGAAACATCTGCATATCTCCCCTTCCATTCTGGTGGAACAGATTCTACCGGGAAACGGGGTGAAGTATACGGCTACCGTCACTGCTGGAAAACGTATCAAGACGGGTACAGCTACTTTCCGACTGGCTGTGACCGATACCCGTGGACAAATGTACGACCAAAAGGAATTTACGTTGAACACGGCACGTTGACGCGAGTCTGAATCGCTATATCAAAGTAGACAAATGGAAAAAGAACAATCGTTATGTAAAGAAAAAAACGTGTGGAGCTGCACGAACCCAAACATTATAAAGTGATTCTCCACAACGACGACTTCACCACTATGGACTTCGTGGTGAAGGTACTTAAAATCGTGTTTTTCAAATCGCAGGAGGAAGCTGAGGCACTGATGCTGAAAGTACACCAGCAGCAATCGGCCACGGCAGGCGTTTATTCTTACGACGTAGCACAATCCAAAGCGCAGAAGGCCACTCAGATGGCACGTGAAGAAGGATTCCCTCTGCGACTGACCGTAGAACCCGAAGACAATTAAACTGTAAAGAATCAATGAGTCACATCGAAAAATCTGTATATGTAGACAAAGCGCTGTCGTTTGCTCAGGGCCTGGCGTTCCGTTATCGCCATGAATTTATTACTCCGGAACATATTCTCAGCGCACTCTTTAACCAGGACCTTTTGTGGAGGCCGTAGAAGAATGTTTCTGTCACATCCCGGTGATGGAAGAGGAAGTGGATGAATATTTGGCACAGAAAATGGAACAGGTGCCGGAAGATACCAACTATGAACTGCAGTTTTCCGTACAATCCAACCTGCTGTTTCAGAATGCGTATGCCTTCGTGGAATCATCCAATGCCGAAGTACTGGACATTCCTCACGTAGTACAGGCCATGTTGCTGCTACCGGAGTCCTGGGCTTGCTATTTTCTGAAAAAACACCTGAAGGAACGGATTCCGGATTTCATCAGCCAACTGGTGGTCATCTATGGAGACGACCTTAGTCTGGATGAGAATGATTCAGACGAACCTCATGGCATTTCCAAGAACTTCATCACCTGCCTGAACGAACAGCTGGAGAATCACAATCCGCTGATCGGACGGGAGATGGAACTGGAACGTACCATCGAAGTGCTGTGCCGGAAAGACAAGAACAACCCGCTGCACATCGGCGAACCAGGAGTGGGGAAAACAGCCTTGGCTTACGGACTGGCAGCCGCATTGAGGCTGGAGAGGTGCCCGAGCGTCTGAAAGGTAGTCGTATCTACGAACTGGATTTGGGTAGTATGCTGGCCGGTACACAATATCGGGGTGACTTCGAACAGCGGTTGAAGAGTGTGATGAAAAGCCTCAGCGCAGAAAAGAAAGCCATCCTCTATATTGACGAGATACACAATCTTATCGGAGCCGGACAAATCGGTGATGGCTCGATGGATGCCTCCAACATGCTGAAGCCTTACCTGGAACAGGGAGACATCCGTTTCATCGGCTCTACCACCTACGAGGAATACAACCGTTATTTCTCACGCAGCAAAGGAATGGTACGCCGTTTCCAGCAAATCGACATTCAGGAGCCAAGCATCGACGAGGCTATCCGCATCATAGAAGGATTGAAGGAAAAATATGAGGAGTATCACCACGTGACCTATGAACCGGGAGTGATTGAGTATGCCGTAAAGGCCAGTGCCCGCTACATCAGCGACCGCTTCCTGCCCGACAAAGCCATCGACCTGATTGATGAGGCCGGTGCTTACCGCGAAATTCATCCGGCCGCAGACGGTACAAAGACGGTGGACAGAAAACTGGTTACCGAAGTACTTTCGCGTACCTGTAAGATTGATGTCAATGCGCTCAAGGAGGAAGACAACGCTTCACTAGAAGCATTGTACGAACGCATATCCGGACAGATTTACGGACAAGACGAAGCCATTCGTCAGGTGGTGGAAGCGGTACAAATGGCCAAAGCCGGATTGCTGGACGAGAACAAGCCGCTGGCCAGTCTGTTGTTTGTCGGCCCTACGGGAGTGGGAAAGACCGAGGTAGCCAAAGTATTAGCCTCAGAATTAGGTATCTCACTGGTACGCTTCGACATGAGTGAATACATGGAAAAGCATACCATCGCCAAACTCATCGGTTCTCCGGCAGGTTACATCGGATACGAAGATGGTGGTTTGCTGACGGATGCCATTCGGAAAACGCCCAACTGTGTACTGCTACTGGATGAAATCGAAAAGGCTCATCCCGACATTTTCAACA
>ENA-OQHA01000151-OQHA01000151.1-human-gut-metagenome-genome-assembly--contig:-NODE-151-length-37094-cov-8.396624_pt1 | contig 37094 bp, 39 predicted proteins | sample MGYA00242558_ERZ504707 | MGnify/ENA primary metagenome ERZ504707 (study PRJEB26092, sample SAMD00036197) | human gut metagenome | host: Homo sapiens | study: EMG produced TPA metagenomics assembly of... | reverse complement strand
TCAGCGCCGTCTGCAGCACCAGTGAGGCCCGCAACGTCAGCGCATCCCACGCCGGCCACGGTCTTCGGCCGGCACCCGTCCGGAGATGTTGCCTCGCCGGAACCGGCAGTGCCGGTAGAACCGGTGACGCCATCCGGCCCGACTCCGGCCATGATGCCGCAACGCCGTACGTCGGACGGTCCGACCACATTCGCTTCACTGGATGCCCAGGAACTGCCGGTCGTACGCGAATATTCGGCAGGCGGTCTGATTTTCGATGACCAGAACCGCGTGGCCATTATCGCCCGTCATTCCCGCTCCGGCCATCTCGAATGGTGCTTGCCGAAGGGGCATATCGAAAAAGGCGAGACCCCGCAGCAGACCGCTGTGCGCGAAGTGCATGAAGAGACCGGCATCCTGGGCGAGGTGATCGATTCCATCGCCACCATCGACTACTGGTTCACCGGTACCACGCAGCGCGTGCACAAGCTGGTCCATCACTTCGCGCTCAAACAGACCGGCGGTGAACTGACGGTGGAAGGAGACCCGGATCATGAGGCGGAAGACGCCATCTGGGTGCGTTTTGAAGATTTGGATGACGTGTTGAGCTATCCCAACGAACGCAAAATCGCGTGGCTCTACGCCAGGAAGAAGAACAGGCAGGCAAACGAGTGAACCTACCCGGAGTCTTACGACATTGCACACGTCTGGCACACGCACTGGCGGCTGGCGTCGCCGTTGTGGCGATGCTGGCCGCTCCATTGACCGTCTACGCGAACGATACGACGGACACGACTGATTCATCCGATACGACGGACGCAACGGGCAATCAGACCGAGAATCAGCCCAAGCAGAGCATTGCCATCACGCAAAGCACCCCCATCGTCACCTCCAAATCGGGCTATCGTGTCACCGCGGTCATCAGCAATACGGACAGCACGGCCACGTCAAGCGGCACACTGCACCTGACCACCAATGCGTTGTTCACCTTTGTCTCGCGCACCGATATTCAGAATTGGGCCGAGAACAACGCCCCCATCCCAACCCCCAACGAGTTGGTTCCGTTGACGTGCCATCGATTCCCGCCGGCGGCACTGCCACCGTCACCATCGAGGTGAACGCCAATCAGCAGACCCTTGCCTCCATAGGGAGTTGGGGACCGAAACCGCTGATGCTGTCGTATATCGTTGGCAATCAGATACTCGCCGATTTGCCGAGTTTTCTGACCCGATCTTCGGATGGGCTCAACACCGCGACAACACCGGCCATGAACCTGACCGTGGCCATGCCCTACACCGCCAGCGGCTGGCAGGTCGATAATAAGGCCATCAGCAATCGCATTGCCGAAACCACCACTTCCTCGACATCAACATCGTCCAAGTCCAACAGCACGGACAAGGCCGACAAGTCCGATAACGCCGACGCCAGCAACGCGGCCAAAGCCACTGATACGCAAGCCATATCCTTATCCGAACAGGATGCCGATACCGCGCGATCCCTTGGGCAGACATTCGCCAAGCACCGCTCGCTGCAAGTGATCGCGGATCCTCTGTATTGGCGTCAGTCCGCAGTGCAACCGTCCATTGCCGGCATCATGCAGCCCGCCGACTTCGACATCACCGCCTATACCGCACTGGACGATACCGCGGCCTACGAAAAGGCCGGCATCACCACTGAGCAGTGGAACGCCAAGCAGGCGGCCGCATGGTATGCCGACGGAGGCGACTCCGAAACACCCTCCGCGTACGCATGGCAGGGCAACAACTGTTGGACGTTGGATGCGCTGACCGCAGCACGCGAGCAGGGCTATGACACGGTGATTGCCGATGCCTCTTTCGATGCCGACCAGACTGAAGCCGTACACACAGGCACCTACGTGGTGCATACGCCTGCCGGCGATGTCACCGTGCTGAAGGAGCAATCGACCTTGGGCACGCTGGCCAAGGGCCAAGCCACCAGCACGGACGCGCAGGCCGAGTCCAGCGATGCCGGTCGGTTGGCCCGACTGATCGCTCAGAGCGCGTTCTACCAGATGGAACAGCCCTATACATCCCGATACCTGCTTATGACGTTCTCCCGCACCACGGAGGCCAGCTGGATTGATCAGGTGATGAGCGCCTTCGAGCAGGCGTCTTGGTTGAATCTGACGGACCTGAAGACCATGGCCAAGGCCGATCCGTACAATGTCAGCGATTCGGTCAATCCCGACAAGGCCGATGATGCCAACACCGCCAATACCCGGTCGGCATTGAGACAGTTGGCCGACAGCCGGCATGACATCATGCGCATGGCCACCTCCATATTGAGGAACGAGATTGATTCCGACGAGGTCTCGTCGTTGGACCCGCAGGCCCTGGCCCGGCAGGACGCCAATGACACCGCCTCGCATAGCAACGATCCGACGCAATGGATTGGCTCTTTACTGGCGCTGCATGACGATATGGCGCTGCGGTCCATGTCTGGCTCCCCCCAGCCGACAGCCACGCGAAAAGCCATGGTCAAAGCCACGAAAACACTGGCCAGCGATCTTCTGAACGGCGTACGCATCAACCCATCGGAATCAATATCCGTGTTCAGCGAATCCGCGAAAATGCCAATCACCGTCAGCAATGACCTTCCCTACGCCGTCAGCGTGCAGGTCAACTCACTGACTGACTCCATGCAGATCGTCACCTCGCGAACCGCTGACATCGATATTCCCTCGCATAGCGACGCTCAGGTGACCTTCACCATCCGCGTTTCCACTTCCGGCTCATCGACGGCCCATGTGTCGTTGACCGACCGGGAAGGCAACAGCTTCGGCAACACGCAGGACACCGCGATCACCAGTGTGATGCGCATCAGTGATGCCAGCGGCTTCATTATCATCGGCTTCGCCGTGCTACTGGGCATTATCGGCCTGTGGCGGCAGTTCCATCGGAAGAAGGACCCCGACGAATGAGTTCAAGCGTAGGTCGTAATTCCCTGATCATGGCCACGGGAACCGCTGCTTCCCGTGTGACCGGTCAGCTCCGCACGATTCTTCTCGCTGCGGCCATCGGCACCACCGGATTGGCGGCCAACGCCTATCAGGCCGGTTCCATGATTCCCCAATCCGTGTTCACGCTGGTGTCCGGCGGCATCTTCAACGCCGTGCTGGTGCCCCAGATCGTGCGCACGTTGAAAGAAAAAGACGCCCAAGAACGACTGAATCGCCTGATTACGTTGGCCATCGGCATCCTATTGGCCATGACCGTGGTGATGGCGGCGGCCAGCCCTCTGCTTGCCCGCCTGTACGTGGGTAGCGACGATCACCAGATGATAGCCCTGACCACCTCGTTCACCCTGTGGTGCATGCCTCAGGTGTTCTTCTACGGCCTGTATACGGTATTGGGTCAGATCCTGGCCGCCAAAGACCATTTCCTCACGTATGCGTGGAGCTCAACCGGTGCCAACATTATTAGTTGCGCCGGTTTTACTGGCTTTATTCTGCTGTTCAGCAAGGCCAATGAACAGCCCCTCGAATTCTGGACCGCCGACAAAATCGCGCTTACCGCAGGCACCTGGACTTTGGGCGTGGCCTTCCAAGCGCTGATACTGTTCCTGCCGCTGGCCCGTATCGGGTTCAAGTACAAACCCAGCTTCGGGCTTGGCGGCTTTGGACTCAGGTCTATGGGTCCCGTGGCGTTAGGCTCTTTGGGCGTGGTGATCACCAGTGAGATCTGCGGCATTATCCTTACCCGTATCGCCACATCCGCACCGCAGCGCGCCCACGAACTGACGGGTGCCAGCCTGTTCAGCGTGGCAGGCAACGCGACCTATCAGAATGCGTACACACTGTTCATCCTGCCCTATTCACTCATCGCCGTATCGGTATCCACGGCTATGTTCCCCAAAATCTCCCGTTCCATCGCAGCTGCGAATCTGGATGAGGCACGGCACGACCTGTCAGCGCACTGAATAATGTGGCCTGCTCATCATGTTCTTCGCCGCCGCCATGGTCGTGTTCCCCGAACCGATCATCCGTGCATTGCTTCCGTCCGTCTCGATGGACGAGACTATGTTGATCTCCTATGCGCTTATCGCCTTGTCTATGGGCATTCCATTGGGGTCGGCGTTCCTGCTGATCCAGCGCACGTTCTACGCCTTTGAGGACGGCCTTCACCCCTTCCTGTCCGCGGTGATGCAGTATGGATTCACCTCAATATTCATGATCATCGGCATGATGGTACTTCCTCCTGAGCATTGGGTACTCGGCATCGCCTGCTCGGTGACCCTCGGTGGATTACTGGCGTTGCCGCTGACGTTGATGATGTTGCGCCGCAAGTTCGAAGGCAATCTTGGCGGTCGGGAGATCACGAGGACATATGCCAAGGCCATTGTGGCGGCACTGGCTTCCGGAGTTGTGGTCTGGCTGATCAAACGACCGGTAGTCGCACTGCTCGGCGCGGATATTCGACCAGTAGGCGGGCACATGAGCTGGTGGTCTGCGCTGGCCATCTGCGTGGTGCTCACCATTGTGCTGGCCGTAGTATATGTGGCTGTGTTGTGGGTGGTACACACCCCGGAACTCATCAGCGCCTATCACTCGATACTGCCCGTCTACACAAGACTCCGGCCAGTGAGGACGTTGCTGTGACAGCCCAGCCGGAAAAAAGTCGACGCTACGTAAATCAATCCTGAGACGGAGCCCGTCAAGGATAGCCCCGCACGTAGAATATCTAAGACCAATCTCGAACACCAATCACACGGAGCCGAACGCACTATGAAACCGCAACTCGGAGACACGATTCTCAACCGATACACCTTGGTATCATCGTTGCGTGAGAGCCTGGCATTCAGGCATGGAAAGCCAACGACCGTGTGCTGGCAAAGGATTGCCAGCTGTTCATCATTACCGATCGCAGCGCTTTCGCCGCAATCGATGAGCTCGCTGGTCGCATCGCCGCCACTCGCCTGATCGTGTGATTCCCATACTGAAATACCGTATGGAATCCGACGTACTTCTCATTGTCATGCCGGTGGATAGCGGCCAATGCCTGACTGACTACATGGTAGATACCGCCAAGCCGCTCAGCTACAGCGCCATCCGGTCGATTATCGGAGAATGCGCCGACGTGCTGCGCGAGGTCATTGCGGATACTCCCAGCGGCATCGTCATCACAACCGACACCGTTCGAGTGACTACCTCCGGTGTGCAAATTGCCGATGCACCATGTGCCACGATGCTGGCCGATACGTCCGCTACCGATCTGCGTACGGACGGTCCTGAACGGTATGCGATTCGCCAGCTTGCGGCATTACTCTATACCCTGCTGACACGCACGCCAAGCCAAGCGACACCCACATTCAATCTGCGTGCCTTGCCGCAAGACACCCCTGGCGAATTCCGCGTGATTTGCAAGCGTGGATTGGCCTTGAGCGAGCCCGACGATCATACGTTGCCAATGGCTGCCCTTGTAGAACTCGACGCCTTGTTGGGTAATTGGAAGCCGCTCTCTGAACTGAGCGATGCTGATATTGCTTTGCCGAGCGTGGAAAGCGATTGCTCGATTACCAAGGCGATACTGAAGCCTGCCAACGAGACTGATATCGTGCCTATTCCCAGCACGTTGATTAACAGCAGCAGTCTTCCGGAATTGTCTATTACCCCTTCCCTGCCGGTTCAGACGGCCGCCGTCCCCGCTCCGCACGCGATGTCACCGGTTCCTCTGCCTGATGGGTCCAGTACTGCTGACGGTAACCAGTCTCAGTCTGATGCCCGCCGTCTGTTTGACTTCAACCTTTCTGACGCCTGGGAGCACGAAAATCTTTCCGGTGAAGGCACCGGTGACTGGTACAGCGAAATGAATCCGGCCCCCATCGGCGGTCCGGGTGATAATACTCGGTTGACAGTGCCTATTGTTACCGGCGGTATTCCCGATGCCACCGTGGGAGAGACAACCAGTCGTATTCCCGTGTTCGACGCCAGCGGCCGTGCTGTGGCTCCTGGTGAGGAATCGCTGCGTGCCTTGGAAGAGGAGCAGGCCCGCATTGCCGAAGTAAGCGCCATTCCTCCGAGCTTCACACCGAAGGATGTGCCGGATGACGAGGTTGACAGCAAGCTGCCCGATGAACATCTGTTCGGCAAACTGTCGACCAAGGTCGTTGCCATCATTGTGGCTCTGATATTGGTAGTGGCAGCGGCTGTTTGGGCAGTGCATGCGTTCCGATCCTCCGGAGACAATCCTGCCGATGCTTCCAGCAACTCCAGTGAAGGTGACTGGCCTGATATCAATGCTGACGCTGTGCCATTTGGTGGCAGCGAGAACGCGACGAACGGTGGCACCACTGACGATTCTTCAAAATCGAGTGATGCCACTCAGAGCGAATCCAAGGACTCGGCATCAGACAAGTCCAAGAAGTCCGAGACTGCTGATTCGTCGTCCAAGAAGACCAAGGCCAAGAAGTCCGGCGATAAGGATTCCAGCGCTGTTCCGCAACCGAGCCATGAGAACAACACGGCGTTTACGATTTCCAGCGCCAACTTCCTGTCGAATCCTGGCGGCCAATCCGGGTACGCATACTACATGCACCTTGACCAGCCGCAGGATGCGTACCGCATGGTTATCACCATCCGCACATCCGGTGGTAAGGGCTATATTCGCGCAAATACCACTGGGGACCCCACTCAAGGCAAGCAGGTGGCCGAATTCACCTTTGCTGAAGGTGGCACTACTGAGGTGAAGTTCACCAAAGCCGTCAAGACGCAGGATCTGCTGCTGTGGGTGCCATCGGATAGCCTGCCGCAGAACCAGCTGTACATCGAAAAGGTGGAGGTCTTCTAATCGGCATCTATGCCGATAACTGACCCAAGAAGGGGCGGTACCGTTCGCATACATTCGACGGTACCGCCCCTTCTTCGCATCTGGCTGAATGACACGGAATATCGTATGGGGGTGTGACAATGTTTCACGTGAAACATAACGTCATCATTATCGGTTCTGGTCCCGCTGGCTACACGGCCGCCATCTATCTTGGCCGCGCAGGTCTCAATCCTGTTATGGTCACTGGTGCGTTGTCGCCAGGTGGACAGTTGGTCAACACCACTGAGGTGGAGAACTTCCCCGGATTCCCGGAAGGTATTCTTGGCCCGGATCTTATGGATCGCATGAAGGAACAGGCCAAGCGCTTCGGTACAACCTATATCGCAGACGATGTCTCTTCCATCGAGGCGTGTGAGAGTGATTCGGTCAAGCCGACCTATCGTGTAACACTCTCCGATGACTCCCAATTGGAGGCATCGTCGCTTATCATCGCCACAGGGTCGTCATTCCGTAAGCTTGGGGTGCCCGGCGAACAGGAGCTGTCCGGACATGGCGTCTCGTACTGCGCCACCTGCGATGGCTTCTTCTTCAGGAACAAGCCTATCGTGGTCGTAGGCGGTGGCGATTCGGCTTTTGAAGAGGCATTATTCCTGACCCGGTTCGGTTCTTCGGTCACCTTGATTCACCGACGCGATAGCTTCCGCGCCTCGCAGATCATGGTGGACCGAGCCAAAGCCAATCCGACCATCACTCTGATGACCAACACAGTGGTGACCTCCATTACCGGCACCTCCTCCCCCACACAGAACACCGGTGCACCTATTGCCATTCCTGGCTTGACGCTCAAACGACCGGCTGTAGCACCGGCCAGTGTCAGCAGCATCGCCGTACGTAATATGGTGACCGGAGAAGAAAGCACGCTGGACACCAACGCCGTATTCGTGGCTATCGGTCATACGCCAGCCACTGATTTTGCGGCCGGTGTTGTGGACCGTGACGATGATGGGTATGTCGTGGTGCAGGGTGCCAGCACGGTCACCAGTGCGCCAGGCATCTTTGCTGCAGGCGATTGCGTGGATCGTACTTATCGTCAGGCGATCAGCGCAGCGGGCATGGGCTGCCGTGCAGCGCTGGATGCGCAGGCTTATCTTACGGACTGATGGTGGCGGACTGATGGTGGCTTGCTGTTCTGGCTACTGCCTGTGACATAGGAGCAACGCTAGGTCAGTGTTACAGCATGCCGCCCTTGGATAGTACGTATCGGTCAAAGGCATAGAAAGACCCCTCAGGCGACGGAGAATCACGATGTGTGATTGTCCCTCCAGCCTGAGGGGTTTTCTATTGCGACAGGGGCTACAGCGCGGGCATACGCCCCTGCCAGGAATCACGCAGAGGCTATAACGTCTTGCGCATACAACGCACTGCACAGCAATAATGCCGGCGACAACACGAATGTTCTTATCGTGTTACACCCATTTGGAATCGGCATCGCTTGGCTCGGCACCAGCAGCTGCAGGATGCGATCCATATCCTCTGGTGACGAAAAGACGATTTCGATGCGACCATGCTTGGTGCTGCCCTTAATCGACACCTTGGTATCGAAATGATTTTCCAAACTCTGCTGGATGGCGGAACCAACCCAAGGATTGGTCTTAGACGTCTTAGGCTTCTTCGGCTGCTCCCCCGACGCAATCTTCATGGCGACGATTTCTTCGGTGCTGCGTACAGAAAGACCTTCCGCAATAATACGAGAAGCCAGCTTGTCCATTTCCTCCGGATCGCTCAGGCCCAATAGCGCACGCGCATGACCGGACGATAGCACACCGGCAGCCACTCTCTTTTGCACAGAAGCCGGCAGGTTCAGCAGTCGCAAGGTATTGGCGATTTGCGGGCGAGACTTGGACACCGACTTGGACAGTTGTACTTGTGTCAACCCGAACTCTTCAATCATCTGCTGGTAGGCAGCCGCCTCTTCCAGCGGATTCAAGGCCACACGGTGCAAGTTTTCCAGCAATGCATCGCGGAGCATATCATCATCCGCAGTGGTTTTGACGATGGCGGGAATCGTCTCCAACCCAGCCAACTGAGAAGCACGCCAACGGCGTTCACCCATAATGAGCTCATACGGGCTGTCCAAATGACCGGCAAACGGATTCGTGCTGGATTCCGTCTCGTCGTGCTTGGCGGCTTTGGCCGCAGCAATCTGGCTTGCCGGACGCTTGCGCACGACTATCGGTTGCAGCACACCAACTTCCTTAATGGAAGCAGACAGCTCATTCAACTCATCCTCGTCGAAGATGGTACGAGGCTGATGTGCATTGGGCCCGATATCAGACAGTTTGAGTTCAGCCAGATAACCACCGGCTACCGGCTTGAGCTCGTCCTTCTTATCTGTGTCAGCGGTCTTTGCCGCCGATGCAGTCAAAGATGTTCACGTGAAACATCTTTGACAGTGACGGATGTACGATGTGCCGTCTGAGACGCAGACGACTTGCCGCCCTGCTGAGGTGCGGCGACCTTACCGGTTTGAGGTTTCTCCGTACCGAAAAACAGGTCGCTAGGATGAGTAATGGTGTCCAATGCGGGCATGGATGCGCGTTTACCGGCGGCTTTCTTGACTGCCTTGCTGGACGATATCGTCTGAGGCACGGCAGGTTTTGATTCCTGCTGGGCAGTAGCCTTCTTGGCGGGGGTTATGTCAGCAGTGGCCTCCGGAGTAGACGAATCCTCCGCAATCATTGCGGGCTGCTCCGCCACCGGCTCCTCCCCTGGCAATGTGGGGAACAAAGCGCCAAGGCCCTTACCAAGTCGTGATTTTGATGCCATTACTTGTTCCTCCTCGCATCAATGGTGTCAAGGACTTGTTGCGAACGCTGTGCGATTTCCAAAGCTGCTTCACCATACGATATGGCACCTATGCCACGAGGATCATAGGCAATCACCGATTGGGAGAAACTCGGCGCTTCGGAGATCTTGACTGAACGCGGGATGGTGGTATTCAGCACAATGCTGGGATAGTGTCCCTTAACCTCGTTATATACTTCACGGCTCAATAACGTTCGGCGATCGAACATCGTGACGAGCATGGTGGACACCAGCAGTACGGGATTGAAATGCTCTTGCACCAAACCAATCGTGTTAATCAGCTGGCCAAGACCCTCCAATGCGTAATACTCAGCCTGGATAGGAATCAGCATCTCGGTCACTGCACACATGGCGTTGATGACCAAGAGGCCCAAGCTGGGCGGGCAATCAATGAACACGTAATCATAGTGTTTATCTGATTGACGTAGGTAGAGTCTAGGGCCTCCTTCAGCAACGTGTTTCGGTTGGGCAGATCAGCCACTTCCAACTCAGCACCGCTGAGATCGATTGATGCAGGCACAACATCAAGTGTGGGAAAATCAGGACAGACCGTAATAACATCACCCAGATCGGAACGCCCCTCGATAACGTCATAGACCGAGGGCTCTCCCGATGCATGAGATACACCCAACGCCGTAGAGGCATTGCCCTGCGGGTCCATATCGATGACCAACACCTGCGCGCCCTTGTTCGCCAGCGCCGCAGCGGTGTTTACCGTGGATGTGGTTTTACCCACTCCCCCCTTCTGGTTGGCCACGGCGATACGACGAGTCCGTTGAGGCTTTGGGAAATCGGTTTTCTTGAGTACATCGTAGCGTGAGCTTTCATCAGCCATTTGGCTACCAAGCACTGAACCGTGACCATCGAATATTCGCTGAAGCGTTTCGGAAGCCGATTCTATAGGTTCCGACTGATGATCCTTGGTGGCCATCGCTCCTCCTTGCACAGACGTAAGTTCCAGTGTTCTCATTCGTATGGACATGATGCTCGTTATCCACAATTGCGATATGCAATGTGGATAAGTGTGGATAAGTGTGAATGACGTTGAGTGTTAGATTGTGTATTCACAGACGAAAAACATTGAAAAATCAATGTTTTCATCATTATGCACATCGTCCCGTAAAAATGTGGATAACTTTTACGCACATATGGAAATGTGGATAACTCAATCAGTACTCCACTCATCGCTTATCCACAATCACCACGTGGGTAGGCTCAAGATCCGGCCCGACAGCCGCCTCAACGACACGTGGACGACGACCACCGAATTTTGCAATCTCCTTGCCAGCCTTGTCGATTTCAGCCTGAGCAGACCGTCCCTTCAGTGCGATCAACTGTCCTGACGGTTTCAGCAACGGCAACGTCCAGCCAGAGAGTTTGGTCATAGGAGCAACCGCACGACACGTGACAACAGCGAACGGATGAATTTCCCGCTTCCGTACCTGCTGGATGACGGCATCGGAGCGTCCACGAATAATCTCAACGTTCTGCAGTTGCATCAGGTCAACACATTCATGCAACCATTCGATTCGCCGCTCCATCGGTTCAATCAGCGTGAAGTCATGATCCGGCAAACACGCGGCAGCCACCAATCCAGGAAAACCACCACCACTGCCGACGTCGGCAACTGTTTTGAAGCGAATACCATTCGTCGCATTCCGAACGTACGGCACAATCGCAGCGGAATTCAGAATATGCCGTTCCCAAATGATATCGACGTCACGGGGGCCGATCAATCCACGAGGTTCACCCTCTTCGGCAATCTTGGCATGGAAACGCTCCAACTTCGGCAACGCATCACCCAAGACCTCAGCAAGTACAGGTGACCCCTGCAGCTGATCCGTCATAGCCATCTCCCTCACCATGTTTCACGTGAAACAATCAACATGGAGAATGGCGCCGCTCATTACGACGCCATTCTCCATGCGGTCACTTTAGTTTGTTCAAAGACGACATCCGTCGAACGTCCCTGTCATCTCAAAAAAACTCGCCGAGCAATTACTCCTGATCAAGCTCGTCGTCTTCGGCGGTATCCTCGACTCTATTCTTGAGATACACCGTCACGTAACGATGAGGCTCCTCACCGTGCGAGCGAGACTTCAGCCCCTCTTCCCGAACCACATCGTGAACGACTTTACGTTCGAAGGAATTCATCGGCTTCAAGTCATACGGCTCGCCGGAATCCTTCACTGCGTCAATGGCATCCAAGGCGATATCACGGAGGTGCTGACGCTTGCGCTTCAGGAAACCGTCGACATCCACAATCAGATGAGAACGCTCGCCGGTCTTCTGCTGTACAGCCAGACGAGTCAATTGCTGCAGAGCATCAACGACTTCACCATTACGGCCAATAAGATGTTTGATGTCAGTATCGTCATCAGCAACGATTTGCACGGTGGGGCGGTCATTACGCACGCCCATCTCAATGTCGCCCTCATAGTCGGCGATATCCAGTAGGCCTTCAAGGTAATCCGCGGCGATGTCAGCCTCTTCGTTGAGCTGGTCGATCGACTTCACGTCATCCTGTGCCATACGCTACTCCTTCATGTCGTGTTTGAATTCCAAGTCTAAGCCCTGCTCCCCCGAACAGAGAAAGTAATGTCGGTGCGTGTTGAATGTTTCACGTGAAACATCGAACTCGCACGACATAGTCGTCACTTCTTTTTGCGCTTACGCACGGGCTGTTGACGCTGATAGCCCTGAGTGGCCTTACGCTCGGCCTCTTCCTTGGCCTTGGCCAATGCTTCTTCTTCCAGAGAGGGCAGGCCGGCCTTTGCGCGGCGAGCATTCTCATTACGATGATCGCGCTTCTCCTTGTCCGCCGCAGCCGGAGAGCCAGGGGCGGGAATGCGTACACCTGCCACAATGTGCGGCAGAGGTTGCACACGTTGTTGGTCAGCCAGTAGACCAGCACGGCGAACGGCATGGCGACACCGGAGAAGATGTACATCACCGGGAAGAGCCACAGCATAGCCTTCTGCATGGTCTCGGTCTGCTTGTTCATCGAAGCAGCTGCCATGTTGCGCTTCATGCTGAAGTACTGCATAAACCACAGGCAGAAACACATCAGGAACACGAAGATACCGATGACCGCCTTGCCACTAGCGGCAGCACTGGTGAAGTTATCGGTCACGCTGACAATGCCGAACACATCGGTTTGGGTGAATTGCTTGGCGGTTGCTACGTCGAACGCGCCCAACGCATCGCGTTTACCGTTGGCAATGTATGGAATGGCCGACAGCGTATAGAACATGGACATGAACACCGGCCTGAATGAGCATAGGCAAGCAGGAGCCAGCCGGATTGACGTCATTGTCTTGATACAGTTTCATGGTTTCACGGCTCATGGCTCCCTGGAAGCCTGATCCGTCTTGCCTTTGTACTTGTTCTGAATACGCTGCATCTTCGGCGCCAATGCCTGCATCTTGCGCATCGACTTCATCTGCTTGTAGAACAGCGGGAAGATACAAGCCTGCACCACCAGCACCAGGATGATAATGGCAAGCACCCATGAGACACCAATCGGGCTCACGCCCAGCATCACGAAGAAGTCATGCACGATCTTCATGATCCAGGTCTGCAACCACTCAACGGGAGTCAGGATTTTATATAGAAATCCCCAAAACCCGCTATCAAGCAGAAATTCATTTGAGTTCATCGTTGGGCCTCTCTTTGGGTTGTGGCCAATGGTGTCAGTCGAGGCTCTTCATGAGCCTTCGACCACGAAAACCTGTAAAAAACGGAATACCGTTGTGGAACATCGTCGATTCCCCCACGACTCCACGGCCGGCAACGCAGTAATCTCAGCACGGCGAGCACTCCCCCTTTGAACGCGCCATACCGTTCCAATGCCTCAATGGCATAATTCGAGCACGTTGGATAATACTTGCAACAAGGCGGTGTGTTTGCCGAGATGTGCTGTTGATACCAGCGCACCCCACCAATCATCACCGCCTTGAAAGAAGCTGTCATGCCTCAGCCACCTTATGCGCCACCGTGGCAAAAGCCTTCGCGATCTGCTGATCTAGCGAAGCGAACGATGCGGTCGCTGCACTGGGCTTGGCGCGCAAAACGATATCGCAATGCGCGGGCAGCAGATCCTCATGGGCTCTGGCCAATACACGAAACCTACGCTTCACCGTATTACGGGTGACCGCATGTCCTACCGATTTGGAGACAGCTAATCCCAAACGGCGATGCACCGTCCGGTCGTCATCATCATGATGGTCGTCGGGCACCAAATAGTGCACGACGATATCCTTGCCACCTGCTTTGCGCCGGCGTTTCAGCACGGTGACGAAATCACGATGGCTTTGAAGCTCTCCACCTCGACTATGCCTGTGGCACTGATCGGAATGATCAGGCGGAGAGGGTCTTGCGGCCCTTGGCACGGCGACGGTTAATCACCGCACGGCCAGAACGGGTGCGCATGCGCAGGCGGAAGCCGTGCTTCATGTGGCGACGACGGTTGTTCGGCTGGAACGTCCTCTTCATAATCCATTGCTCCTAGGTCTATTCGGCAACGCTTCGCGCTGCCCTCACGTGAGTCAAGCTATACCAAAGTACTCTCACCCCTACCCTCAAGTCAAAACGGACGGAGTATTTTCACATTTCGACACGTTGCGAGACACGCCCCAAATCTCTTATAATCGGCGGAATACCAACCATTCACGGCCAAAAGTTATCCACAAATTACATGTTTGTTATTCACAATCCAGTTATTTCAACACGCGACACGGTGGATAACTTGTCTAAACCAGAGTAAATATTATCTGTTGTACGTATTTCGCCACAGCGACAGAAGGGGCCACCATGGTTAACGCTTCCGGCGACCCCGTAATCGAGGCCGCCCACATCTGGTCAGACACGCTGACGGTGCTCAAACACAGCGCTTCGCTCAGCCCACGAGAAAAAGGCTGGTTGGAAGGCGTTGTTCCTGAAGGCGTCTTCGGTTCGACCATCGTGCTGTGTGTGGACAACAACGACACGCTTCAAGCCATTCAGGGTGATTTGAACGATTCCCTGCTTCAGGCATTGCGTACGGTAACCGGCGAAAATATGTTTCCCGCGTTCAAGGTCGTGCCGAAAACCGAGCCCGAACCGCTTTCGGAGGCAAAGCCGGCGCAGCCATATCCTTCGGAAATTTCTCCGACTGTCGCCGAATTCGGTAAAGAATCCTATGGTGCAAAGCCGGCAGCCGCACCGCGGGAACCGATGCCCGCCACCGAGCCGCAGTTCCCGGTCGGTCAGCAGAAGATGAATCGCGATCCCGAGACTCATCTCAATAAGAACTTCACGTTTGATTCCTTTGTGCCCGGCGATTCCAACCGTTTTGCCCGTACGGTCGCACTGGCCGTGGCCGAAGGTTCCGGGCAGGATTTCAACCCGTTGTGTATCTATGGCGGATCGGGCCTGGGCAAAACCCACTTGCTGAACGCCATCGGCAACTATGCACTGGTCAAGGATCCCGGGCTGAAGGTTCGATACGTCACGTCTGAGGAATTCACGAACGAATTCATTGACGCGCTGCAAAACCCGAACCAAAGCCAGGGGCAGATTGCTGAATTCAACCGTCGATACCGACAGGTTGATGTGTTGCTTATTGACGATATCCAGTTCCTCGGCGGCAAGGAAGCCACCTTGGATCAGTTCTTCCATACGTTCAATGCACTGCATCAGGCAAATAAGCGTATTGTCATTGCTTCCGATGTAGCGCCCAAGAATTTGAAGGGTTTCGAGGCTCGACTCATCTCGCGCTTCGAATCCGGCCTGACCGTAGACGTCAAGCCGCCGGATCTGGAGACCCGAATCGCCATTCTTCGCATGATCGCCTCGATGAACGGCTCGAAAATCCCCAGCGATGTGTTGGACCTCATCGCCGAACGCTTCACCGAGAACATTCGTGAACTCGAAGGCGCGCTAACCCGTGTTACGGCCGTGGCCTCGCTGAGTAATCAGCCGGTAACCCGCGCCTTGGCCGAGCAGACGTTGCAGGACTTCTTCACCACCGATGTGGAAATCAAGCCCACGGACATCATCAGTCAGGTGGCGAAGTACTTCCACCTGACGTTTGAGGATCTTGTCGGTAAATCACGAACCAAAAACGTGGCTGTTCCTCGTCAGATCGCCATGTATCTGGCTCGCGAAATGACCAGTATGAGCCTGATGGATATTGGCCAGGTCTTTGGCGGACGCGATCACACCACAGTAATGCATGCCTGCACTCGAATCAGTGACCGAATGCAGCAAAAACAGGAGATCTATAACTACGTTATGGAGCTCACGGTTCGCCTCAAGCAAAGCAACACCAACTGACACAACGCTTCTGAGAGACGAAAAACGGCACTTTTTGGACTGACTTTCCGAAAAGTGCCGTTTTTGGTTGCTCAGGCGGATTCTGGTGGATACGTCGAGGCAACGGATTCGAGACATTAGATTCCTCATGGCTCCCCTTTGTGAGGGGATCTGTCGGCGCAGACGACTGAGGGGAGTTTCGAAGGGGAACACGCAAAAAAACCATGAAACGAGAGAATCGATTCTGAGGACCGATTTTGCGGGTTTGGGCGAGCGAGACGGAAAAAGTGCCGAAAACGTCTCCAGAATCGATTCTCCTCGACGAAAAACAGTCTTCAACACGCCGTGCGAAAGTACGAAAACCAAAAAAGTTATCCACATAGTTGTGCACAGATGTGGGTAAACTCGGCGGATAACTCGTGGATTACCCACTATTTTGTTGTGGAAAACTCGTGCATAACCGCGACCTCGATGTGGAAAACTCAAATTCGACGAACTGGCTGTGGAAAACTCGCCCACTTATCCACAAGCCATGCAGAATTTGTCCACAATTTTCAGGGACTTATGAACCGTTGCAGTTGTAGGGCTCAGCCCTACTTATCCACACTATCCACCGGCCTTATTATGGCGATTACTTACTCAGTTACGTGAAAAGCATCATCGCCATAGTAACAGCCGGTCATCCAGCGTACGTAAGTTCGCCACCTAACGGCTAGAATATTCCTCAGCCAATCCGACGAAGGGAACAATCACACATGAAAGTCGAAATCGATACCGCAGCCCTGGCCGACGCCGTAGCCTGGACCTCCCGAGTCATCGACGCACGTCCCTCCAACCCGATTCTCGCTGGCGTCAAGCTGGAAGCCATTGACGGAACGCTGCAATTCTCCGCCTTCAACTACGAGATTTCCGCTCGCCACCACATCGAAGCCGGCGTTGACGAAGCCGGTTCCGTACTGGTTCAGGGCAAGCTGCTGGCCGATATCACCAAATCGCTGCGTTCGGAGAAAACGTACCTGGTCACCGACGGCTCCACGCTGACCATCACGTCCGGCAAGTCGAAGTTCACCTTGCAGCTCATGCCCGACACCGAGTACCCGGATCTGCCCGTGGTACCGGCCATGCTCGGCCAAGTCGATGCCCCGACTTTCGTTCAGGCCGTGAACCAGGCGTGCGTTGCCGTCTCCCGCGAAGAAAACCGCCCGGTACTGACCGGCGTTCGCATGCAATTCCAAGGCGACAAGGTCGTCATGACCTCCACCGATCGCTTCCGTTTGGCCCGCGCCACCTTCACTTGGACTCCGCAGAACCCGGACGTCGACACCACCACGCTGGTTCGCGGCTCCCTGCTCAAGGATGTGGCCCGTGCTCTTGACGAGCACCAGAACATCCGCCTTGATTTCGATGCCGATAGCCCGACGCTGCTCGCTTCGAAAACGCCGGCCGCGTCTCCACCTCCCAGCTCATCGACGGTGAATTCCCGGCGGTCGACCGCCTGTTCGCCGACGAATATCCGATTCAGGCCGTAGTCAACAAGCAGGATTTGCTCGACGCCATCAGCCGTGTGGCTTTGGTCGCCGAACGCAATGCTCCGATTCGCATGACCTTCACCGGTCAGGAAGTGGCGCTGTCCGCCGGATCGGTCGACGAGGCTCAGGCCAACGAAACACTGGACATCGACATGGATGGCGACGACATCACCGTGGCATTCAACCCGTCCTACCTGAAGGAGGGTCTGTCCGCCGTAACCGAACCATTCGTGCGCATCAAAATGACGACCCCGGTCAAGCCGGTCGAGTTCAATGGCCAGCAGGAAGCTGATTCCGACGAGTCCATGGACTACCGATACCTGCTCGTGCCGATGCGCTTTAACAACTGAAATCCCTGAATTTCCAACGATTCGCTAATGCACATCTCCCGTCTCGCACTCGACCACTACCGCTCATGGAGTCAGGTAGTGGTCGATTTCGTACCAGGCGTGAATATCCTGTTCGGCAAGAACGGTCTGGGCAAAACCAATCTGGTGGAAGCCGTCGAAGTGCTGTCCACCGGATCGACCATCGCACGTCCAGCACGTTGCCGCTGATCGAACGCGGGCAGACCACGGCCACCATCCGCGCGAACGTCGCTGATGATGCCGGTCAAACCACTACGTATGAAGCGTCAATTCATGCGCGTGGTGCCAACCGAGCCCGCATCAACTCGGGGTCGTCGCTGTATCTGCGCGATATCATCGGCAAGATTCCCAGCGTTTCCTTCACTCCCGAAGATCAGCGGTTGGTGTCCGGCGATCCGGGAGCACGCCGCACCATGATGAATCAGGCTGCGGCTCTGCTCGAGCCCGGATACATGCAGACGTTGCAACAGTTCACGCGCATCGCCAAACAGCGTGCCACATTGTTGAAGCAATTGAATGCCAATGTCAACAATGGCCAGCCGATGGATGCGGTTCTGAGCGGTTTGGAAATCTGGACCGGCCAGTTCATCGAAGCCGGTGTGGCGTTGACCCGTATGCGCGCTCATGTGATCGGTCTGCTTGCCGAGCCATTTGCCGCGATTTACGCCGACTTGGCCGGTGCCGGCGAGCAGGTGACGCTCACTTATGCGCCTTCATTCGACGAAGTGCTGATGTTCGACGATCCGCATCCGCAGATTAGCGAGCATTTCCAACGCATCTACCCCGGTGAAGTGGCTCGCGGCGTGAACCTTATCGGTCCGCAGCGCGATGACATGAACTTGAGTTGGGCGGTATTCCCGCCCGCGAGTTCGCTTCGAACGGCGAGATGTGGACGATGGCGTTGGCCTTGAAAATGGCATTGTTCGAAATAGTGCGTGACCGGTTGGGATTGCAGCCGATTGTGATTCTCGATGATGTGTTCGCCCAGCTTGACGACAGCCGGCGCACGCAGATTCTTGATTTCGCCAGAAAACAGGATCAGGTGCTGATTACCGTGGCCGCTGAAGGCGATGTGCCCGACTATGAATCGGCCCATCGCATCGACGTGGCCGCACTGGACGAACCAGCTTCCGTGATATTGCCAACTCTGGGCAATTTGTCCAATTCGCGGGAAAATGAGAGTTTGGGTGGGTATGACGAAAAAACCGCGGTGGACAGCGCGTCCGTAGAACGGAAAGTGTCATGAACCCGCCGATCGCCCGCCAACTCAACCTGGACGAGACCAAACTGCCGGCCGAAATATTCGAGCGGCTCTCCCGTCGCGGGGCGACCTTGAAGGACTACAGACGCCGCCGTGAAGAGGCCATCGAAAACTTCGGCAAACCGGGGCGCGATCCGGCTGAACTGGGCAGCGTGATGACCACCATCGCCGGCAACGGCGTCTGGACGGCGAATATGAAGCTTGCGCAATTGCGCAACCATTGGGACCAAGTGGTGGGTCAGGCCATCGCCAGCCATTCGGCAGTCGCCGATTTCACTGACGGCGTACTGACCATCCGCGCCGAATCCACGGTCTGGGCCACGCAGCTGACCTACCTTATCCCCCAACTCACCGATACCATCCGTCGCAATCTCAAAGGATTGACCATCACCGAGATTCGCGTGACCGGCCCGGCCGCCGGATACACACGCAAATGGGCTCGGCGGCGGTAGCCAAGATACCAAACAAATTCGCAGAAGCCTCGCTATGACGCTCGTCGGGTTAGACGAGTAAAATCACATGCAGTATGGTCAAATGGCTAGAAGAGCCCTTTACGGGCCTCGTAAGCATATCACCTCCGTGAATGACCTTCATGACGGAGGTTGACCCTGTAGTCACGGAAGGAAGCCTGTTGGCAGACGAAACCAGCAAAGAGGAGCAGCTGAAGGCGGCTGCGGAACGCATCAACAATGCGGAATTGACCGAAGGCGAACTTGACGAATCCATGGCCCCCGAGCATTATGAGGCCTCCGATCTGAGGGTGCTCGAAGGACTTGAGGCCGTGCGTATCCGCCCCGGTATGTACATCGGTTCCACCGGCCCGCGCGGTTTGCACCACCTGGTCTATGAGATCGTCGACAACTCGGTCGACGAGGCGCTGGCCGGATACGCCAGCCATATCGAGATCACCATTCTGCCGGACAACGGCATCCGTGTGGTGGACGATGGTCGAGGTATCCCGGTCGATGAGGTGCCCGGCGAGGGCGTCTCTGGTGTGGAGACCGTGATGACCAAGCTGCACGCCGGCGGCAAGTTCGGCGGCGGCGGTTATGCAGTGTCCGGAGGTCTGCACGGCGTGGGCATCTCCGTGGTCAACGCACTCTCCACCCGCGTGGACATCGAAGTGCGCCGTCAGGGCTTCCACTGGACCCAGACGTACATCGACCAGCACCCCACCGCGCCCTTGAAGCAGGGCGAGCCGATGACCGAAGGCGAGTCCACCGGTACGTCTGTGACTTTCTGGGCCGACCCGAAGATTTTCGAGACCACCATCTACGACTTCGAGACGCTGCGTTCCCGCTTCCAGCAGATGGCCTTCCTGAACAAGGGCCTCAAGATCAGCCTGACTGACGAGCGTGAGAACGACCAGGCCGGCGACGAGGTGGCCGGCGACGCCGCGGACGAGCCCGGCGCAAAGCACCAGACCGTCACCTACCAGTACCTCAACGGCATCAAGGACTACGTCGACTATCTGGTCAAGGTGCGCAAGGCCACGCCGGTGGAAGAGGACGTCATCAGCTTCGAGGCCGAAGACCTGAAGCTCGGCATCTCCGCCGAACTCGCCATGCAGTGGACCACTGCCTACTCCGAGGCCGTGCACACCTTCGCGAACACGATCTCCACCACCGAGGGCGGTACCCATGAGGAGGGCTTCCGCGCCGCGCTGACCTCGCTGGTCAACCGTTACGCGCGAGACAAGGGCATCCTCAAGGACAAGGACGAGAACCTCTCCGGCGACGACGTGCGTGAAGGCCTGACCGCCGTGATCTCCGTCAAGCTCACCAACCGCAGTTCGAAGGCCAGACCAAGACCAAGCTCGGCAACTCCGAAGCCAAGACCTTCGTGCAGCGCGTGATGACCGACAAGCTCGGCGACTGGTTCGACGCCCACCCGGCCGAGGCCAAGAACATCATCCAGAAGGCCATCGAGGCATCCCGCGCCCGTCTGGCCGCCAAGAAGGCCCGCGAGAACACCCGCCGCAAGTCCATCTTCGAGTCCGCCGGCATGCCCGACAAGCTCAAGGACTGTCAGTCGAACAACCCGGAAGAGTGCGAGCTGTTCATCGTGGAGGGTGATTCCGCAGGCGGCTCCGCCATCCAGGGCCGCAACCCGATCACGCAGGCCATCCTGCCGCTGCGAGGCAAGATCCTCAACACCGAGCGCGCCACTGGACCGCATGATGAAGTCCGACACCATCGAATCGCTGATCACCGCGGTCGGCGGCGGCTACGGCGAGGACTTCGACATCTCCAAGGTCCGCTACCACAAGGTCATCATCATGGCCGATGCCGATGTGGATGGTGCGCATATCGCCACCCTGAACCTGACGCTGTTCTTCCGCTACATGCGCCCGATGATCACCGCCGGCTACGTGTACGTGGCCATGCCGCCGCTGTACCGCCTGAAGTGGACCAAGGCCCGCACGACTTCGTGTACACCGACGCCGAGCGCGACCGCGTGCTCGCCGAAGGCAAGGCCAACGGACGCCAGCTGCCCAAGGGCGAAGGCATCCAGCGCTACAAGGGTCTGGGCGAGATGAGCTACCAGGAGCTATGGGAGACCACCATGGACCCCGAGCACCGCATTCTGAAGCAGGTGCACATCGAGGACGCCGCCGCGGCCGACGAGACCTTCTCGATGCTGATGGGCGATGAGGTCGAACCCCGCCGCCTCTTCATCCAGCGCAACGCCAAGAACGTGCGTTGGATCGATGCGTAACGGAATCCTCCAACCTCCCTCGTCAGAGGGAGGTACACAACGGACTTAGACAACTAAAGGAACAACAGTGGCAGATGAAAACAACACCGGCGACGAGCAGTTCACGCCGGACGGCTCGATGGAGCCGTTGAGCCCGCAGGAGGCGGACACTACCGACTACGGCCTGATGGACACCGGCGAACGCATCCAGCGCAAGGACCTGCAGCAGGAGATGCGCGAGTCCTATCTGGCGTATGCCCTCTCCGTGATCGTCGAGCGCGCCCTGCCGGACGTGCGCGACGGTATGAAGCCCGTGCATCGCCGCGTGATCTACGCGATGTACGACGGCGGCTACCGCCCCGATCGCGGCTACAACAAGTGCTCCCGCGTGGTCGGCGACGTGATGGGTAAGTACCACCCGCACGGCGACTTCGCCATCTACGACACTTTGGTGCGTATGGCCCAGTCCTGGTCGATGCGCAACATGCTCGTCGACGGCCAGGGCAACTTCGGCTCCCCCGGCGACGACCCGGCCGCCGCCATGCGTTACACCGAATGCCGTATGGCCCCGCTGGCCATGGAAATGGTGCGCGACATCGACAAGGACACCGTCGACTTCGTGCCCAACTACGACGGCAAGACCCAGGAGCCGACCGTCGCTGCCGGCCGCTTCCCGAACCTGCTCGTCAACGGCTCCGCCGGCATCGCCGTCGGCATGGCCACCAACATCCCGCCGCACAACATGCGCGAGGTGGCGGACGGCGTCCACTGGGCGCTCGACCACCCGGACGCAGCCGCGAGGAACTGCTGGAAAACCTGATCCGCATCATCAAGGGACCGGACTTCCCCACCGGCGCCACCATCCTCGGCCACAAGGGCATCGAACAGGCCTACCGCACCGGCCGTGGCCTGATCACCATGCGTGCCGTGGTCAACACTGAGGAGATCAACGGCCGTATGTGCCTGGTGGTCACCGAACTGCCTACCAGGTCAACCCGGACCGCCTCGTCGTCTCCATTCGTGAGGCCGTGCGCGACGGCAAGATCCAGGCATCGCCGACATGCGCGACGAGACCTCCGGCCGTACCGGCCAGCGCCTCGTGCTCGTGCTTAAGCGCGACGCCGTGCCGAAGGTGGTCCTGAACAACCTGTACAAGCACTCCCAGCTGCAGCAGACCTTCGGCGCCAACATGCTGGCGCTGGTCGACGGCGTGCCGCGCACGCTGAGCCTGGACGCTTCATCCGCCATTGGGTGAACCACCAGCTTGACGTGATCGCCCGCCGCACCGCGTACCTGAAGCGCGAGGCCGAAGAGCGCGACCACATCCTGCAGGGCTATCTGAAGGCCCTCGACATGCTGGACGAGGTCATCGCCTCATCCGTGCCTCCGAAGACACCGACACCGCACGTACGGGCCTTATGGGGCTGCTGGACATCGACCAGGTGCAGGCGGACGCCATCCTGGCCATGCAGCTGCGCACGCTGACCCGCATGAACCGCGACAAGATCGTGGCCGAGCATGAGGAATTGCAGCGCAAGATCGCCGACTACATCGACATCCTCGCCAAGCCGGAACGCCAGCGCAAGATCATCGGCGACGAGCTCGACGAGATCGTCGCCAAGTACGGCGACGACCGCCGCACCAAGATCCTGCCGTTCTCCGGCGAGATGAACGTCGAAGACCTGATCGCCGAAGAGAACGTGGTGGTCACCGTGACCCACTCCGGCTTCATTAAGCGCACCAAGGCCGACGAATACCGCTCCCAGCACCGCGGCGGCAAGGGCATCAAGGGCACCAAGCTGCGCGAGGACGACGTGGTGGATCACTTCTTCCTGACCTCCACGCACAACTGGCTGCTGTTCTTCACGAACAAGGGCCGCGTGTACCGCATCAAGGCCTACGAGCTGCCCGAGGGCTCGCGCGACTCCAAGGGCCAGCACGTGGCCAACCTGCTGCAGTTCGCGCCTGATGAGTCCATCCAGACCGTGCTGTCCATCCCGAACTACGAGGTGGCCAAGTATCTGGTGCTCGCCACCCGTTCCGGCAAGGTCAAGAAGACCCCGCTGGCCGAGTACGATTCCCCGCGCCAGGGCGGCCTGATCGCCGTGCGCCTCATGGCCGACGAGAACGGCGAGAACGCCGACGAGCTCATCGGCGCCGCGCTGTGCAACGCCGAGGACGACATCATCCTGGTCTCCAAACTCGGCATGAGCCTCAAGTTCCAGGCCGACGACGAGCAGCTGCGCCCGATGGGCCGCCAGACCGCCGGCGTGCAGGGCATGAAGTTCCGTAACGACGACAGCCTGCTGGCCATGGATGTGGTCCCTGGCGACTCCGACAAGGACCTGTTCGTGGTCACCAACGAGGGCTTCGCCAAGCGCACCGCCATCAGCGAATACCGTCTGCAGGGCCGCAATGGCCTGGGTATCAAGGCCGTGCAACTGGTCGAGGGCCGTGGTGCTCTGGTCGGCGCGCTCGTGGTGTCCGAAGACGATCAGGTTATGGCCATCATGAAGTCCGGCAAGGTGATTCGCTCCAACGTGGACGAAGTCAAGCGCACCGGGCGCAACACCCAGGGCGTGACCTTTGCCAAGCCCGACAAGGGCGACACGATTCTCTCCATCGCCCGTAACGAGGAGAAGGACGAGCCCGAGGATGGCGGCGATGCCGCGGCGAACGGCACCGCCGAGACCGCACAATCCGGCGAGAATGTGAACAACGCGGACGAGGCGTGAGCAGCGTCCTGAAAAGCTGGTAGCCTCGCATACAGCAGAGGCTACCGCCAAGCCTGTTAAGGAGAAACGATGAGCGAGAATCTCGAAGACAACGAGCCCCGGATCATACCGCCGGCAGTCGGCAATACGCAGAACGAGCATGTCGAGCCGCTGATCGGTACTGAGCACGCTCCCCGCGTGGCACGCTCCGTGTCCAGCGATCCGGAAGAATCCGCGTTGCCTTCTTCAGGTGCCGCCACTCCCGTGCGTCCGGCACCTCGCCGTAGCGCCCCCAGGCTCGCCGCATGAGCTTGTCGCTGACCCGCGTGGATGCTTGGTCCGTGGCCAAGGTGACGTTCATGCTGTCCATCGCCGTGGCGATTATTCAGGTCGTTGCCTCCGCGATCGTATGGGTGCTGCTTGATGTGGTCGGTGTATTCAGCCAGATTACGCAGATTGTGTCTTCCACCGGTCTTGATGCAGGCGGTTTCGATCTCAAGAACGTGTTGTCCCTTACCACCGTGGTCTCCGGCGTCACCATCTTCTCGATTGTCGAAGTGGTGATCTTCACTCTGCTGGCCACCATTGCGGCACTGATCTACAACGTGGTCAGCTCTCTGGTCGGCGGTGTGCACGTTACGCTCGGCGACGACTGATATAGCTATACTGACGGAACTCCCCTCAGTGAACCGCACCCCGGTTGTTGGACTGAAGTAATTCAGATTCGATGATCGGAGGTGCGGTTTCTTATGTGTGGGGATCGCAGGCGTCGTTGCTGGGCCGAGACTTGGGACTCCGGCGACGCTGGGGGTGGCAGCGTCGGTGTTGGGACAGATTTTGTATCTCTGACGACGCTGTGGAGGGCTTACCGTCGTCAGCGGTACAGATCTTGGAGTTCTGCCGACGCTGAGGGTGCGTTCTGTGTCGTATGCGTCCAATTCTTGGCCCTCTGCCGACGCTGGGCACAGCAAGCGTCGTTGCTGGGCCAAGTTTTGGACTGCCGCCGACGCAGAGAATGCACACAGTGGTGTTGGTCTGCCAGCGTGTGGCAGCTTGGCGCCGCTGGGGGGGGTCATGAGTCCCATTCCAACTCCCCCTTATTGACCACTTAGGGGTGCATCCCAACACATGGGGTGCCCCCCTTTTTTCTTGTTGTGCTACGGGGTTCCAGTCGCATTTTTTTCGGTGATATTTTGAACGCGAAGACAGGCTGGGAAATGCCCGATAGTCGTGTTCCCCTCAGCAGGTGAAGCCCTGCTTTCAGGCTGCAAAACCGACTCGGGTGTTCCGAAAGCGGCTTTCGTTGTTGTACATCGATACATAAGAGAGAACACCCATGAAAAACACCATTATTCGTGCTGCCGGTGTGCTGTTGGCTGCAAGCATGATATTTGGCGGTGCGGCAGCCACTGCATCGGCCGCGGAAGCAACGTCGCCGAGCACCGGCACCACCAGCAGCACGCAAGCCGCGGAATCCATCAATCGCGAATGGGTGCTGAATCCTGCGAACAACACTGAGCTGGCGGCTCTCGGCACTATACAAGGCGGATCCCAGACGTTCGACGGGCTGACCATCGATGCCACTGCAAACGGTGCCAAGTTTGCGCCGCGCGCCAATGACACCCAGATCAACGCCGGAACCATCATCAGCATCCCGGTGCCAGCCCACACCAATACAGCCACCATCACCCTTGCGTTGTCCGGCGGCACCACCACTATTACCGCGGATGCCGGTGAAGTGAGCAGCGACAACACAGTTATCGCCTTGCCTGCTGCGGAGTCGGCTCGTACGGTAAACGTCACCTTCACTGCCCAGACCTATCTCAACGGCATCGCCCTTGCCGAACAGCAGCCGGAACCCGAGTTCCCCGGTACGCCCACGGTCGCGGCCAAAGACACGAACTGGGACTTCACGGAAACCGGCATCGATCGACCGGCCGTGCAGGGCCTACCGACAACTACCAAGGCGTCGCCATCGACGCTCGGGCGCAAGGCGCCAAGTTCAACCCGCGTACTACCGCGGCAAGCGGCGGCAGCGATACTCAGGTGAACGCTGGAACCATCCTGTACATTCCGGTCGCACAGGCCGAGGGCGGCGCTACAGTCACCGTGAAGGGCCAGCTGTACGGTCCTACGCTCAAGCTCGACGGTACGGACATCACCACCGGCACTGCTGTAACCATCGCAACCGACAGCACGCGCTACGTGCCGCTCTCCGTTGAAGGCACGGGCAGCCTGTACCTGACCGGCATCGCCATCGACTACGCGGCCGGCTCCCCCGCCGCCACCAGCCACACGGTCACCGTGGGCCCGAACGGCCAGTACCGGACCATTCAAGCCGCTCTGGATGCTAACGACTCTTCCGAAACCGACCGACTAGTGCTGAAGATCACTCCGGGCGACTATCGCGAGAAGATCACCGTGACCAAGCCGGGCGTCACCTTCGCCAACGCCGACGTGACCGCCAAGCGCGCGGTGACGATTCGCGCCAGCTACTATTCGTCCAACACATTCGATGCCGACGGCAAGTTTGTGCCGCAGGATGAATTCGACCTTGGCACCAACAAGTGCGCCACCGTGACCATTGGCGCGGGTGCCACAGGTTTCTCCGCCTACGGCATCACCTTCCAGAACGATTACAACGTGGTGGATCACACGGCGGCGGGCGAGCAGACGCCGGCCGTGGCGCTGAACACCCAGGCAGACAAGGTGTACCTGAAGAACAGCCGCATCATCGGCCGTCAGGACACTCTGTACGTGCAGGGCGCCGGCAACCGCGTGTACGTGGACGGCGGCTACATCGAAGGCACGGTTGATTTCGTGTTCGGCGACGCCAACGCCTACTTCGCCGGCACCGAGCTGCACATGGCCGCGTTCGCCGGCAAGAACAACGGCTACTTCACCGCCGCCAACACCAAGAAGTCCGGCGTGGGCCTGGTGTTTGACCGCTGCAACTTGACCGTTGCCGCAGCATATGACGACGATGCCAAGCTTTCGCTGGGCCGCCCGTGGCAGACGTTCGCGCAGTACACGCAGGTGCGTAAGGGCGACGGCAGCAGCTATGTGACCGGCGTGGATTTGGGTACGAAGAACTCGGCGTATACGGACACTTCCTCGGCCGTGACCTACCTCGACAGCACGATGTCCAGCAAGATCACCAAGAATCGTTGGAATGTGTGGACCAGCAAGAACCAGAGCGGCAAAAGCGTGGACGTGACCTTCCACGATGATGTGCGATTCGCGGAATACGCCAGCCACGATGAAACCGGCGCGCTGCTTGATCCGGCTGATTATAAGAACGTCGTGCTCGGCTCGATGTCTGCTTTGGATGAGGCTCAGGTGCAGGCGAAGCGTGCTGAATTGCTCGCGGCACTGGGCTTCGGCTCGGCGGCTGGTCAGTGGGTTGTGCCGGATGGCGCGTGGCCATTCGCTTACGACCCGAACTACTCGACCGGCACTGATGTGCAGCCGACTCAGCCGGGCGGCAACGCCTCGCCTAACGCGGATTCGGCGGCCAAGGCCGACACCATGCCGGAAACCGGCTCGGCCATCATTGCGGTGGTTGTAGTCGCCGTGCCGCTGCTCGTTGCTGGCTTGGCGCTGGTAGCAGTGCGCCGCAATCGCCAGCAGTGATTGAAAGCGTTGCTGCGAACCGGACCTGGTGACCTTGTAGACGGGGGCTATCTCCGTTGAAAGAGGTACATTGATGGCTTTGCAGAAAGCCAACTGCTTTCAAAGGGGTACCTGAACCACGAAACCTCGAGTATAAGCGTTGCAATGACGGCGTTTATACTCGGGGTTTCCCATATTCAGTACCCCTCTGAATGCAGTTAGCTTGGATCGATGATCATATCCAAGAATTCACTCGTATAGTGGTGCGTAATGCTTACGTATTTGGGATAGCACTTGTTGCTCGTTGTACATATAGCAATGCCCTTGCCTCCTCACGGGGAAGCAAGGGCATTACGCTACTGCTTAGTACTGCTTAGTATTGCTCAGCACTGCTCAGCGATTGCTCAGCGGCAAGCGTCACAGCACGCCCTGGGCAACCATGGCGTTGGCGACCTTGACGAAGCCTGCGGCGTTGGCACCGAGCATCAGGTCACCCTCGTGACCGTATTCCTTGGCGGCGGCCAGGGAGTTGGCGACGATTTCTTCCATGATGGACTTGAGCTTGGCGTCGACCTCTTCGAAGGTCCAAGACAGGCGGTAGCTGTTCTGGCTCATCTCCAGGCCGGAGACGGCCACGCCACCGGCGTTGGCAGCCTTGGCCGGGCCGTACAGCACGCCGTTCTTCTGGTAGACCTCGATGGCCTCCGGGGTGGACGGCATGTTCGCACCCTCGACGACCACGGTCACGCCGTTGTCCACGAGCTTCTGTGCGGATTCGCCATCAACCTCGTTCTGGGTGGCGCACGGCAGAGCGATGTCGCCCTTGACGGTCCACACGCCCTTGCTGCCCTCGTGGTACTCGGAGCCCGGAACGCGCTCGGCGTATTCCTTGATGCGGCCGCGCTCGACTTCCTTGATCTGCTTGACGACCTCGACGTTGATGCCGTTCGGGTCGTAGATGTAGCCGTTGGAGTCGGAGACGGTGACGACCTTGGCGCCCAACTGCTCAGCCTTCTGAGCGGCGTAGGTGGCCACGTTGCCGGAGCCGGAGATCACGACGGTCTTGCCCTCGAAGGAGTCGTTGCGCAGCACGCGCAGGGCTTCCTGGGTGTAGTAGCACACGCCGTAACCGGTGGCCTCGGTGCGGGCCAGGGAGCCGCCGAATTCCAGACCCTTACCGGTCAGGACGCCGGAGTACTCGTCGCGGATGCGCTTGTACTGGCCGAACAGGTAGCCGATCTCACGACCACCGACGTTGATGTCGCCGGCGGGAACGTCGGTGAACTGGCCGATGTGGCGGCTCAGCTCAGTCATGAAGGCCTGGCAGAAGCGCATGACCTCAGCGTCGGACTTGCTTCGGGTTGAAGTCGGAACCGCCCTTGCCGCCGCCCATCGGCAGCGTGGTCAGGGAGTTCTTGAGAATCTGCTCGAAGCCAAGGAACTTGACGACGGACTCGGTCACGGTCGGGTGGAAGCGTAGTCCGCCCTTGTACGGGCCAATGGCGGAGTTGAACTGGATACGGTAGCCGCGGTTCACCTGAACCTTGCCCTCGTCGTCAACCCAGGCCACGCGGAACTTGATGGTGCGCTCCGGCTCGACGATGCGCTCCAGTACACCGGCCTTCTCGTACTCCGGGTGCTTCTCGACAACCGGCTGCAGGGTCTCGAAGACCTCGCGAACGGCTTGCAGGAACTCCGGCTGATCGCCGTCACGGGCAACGACCTGGTCGTAGACACGCTTGATGTACTCGTCAGTGAGCATGATTCTCCTCGATTTGCTAGGGAATTAAGACGGTTTTATTCTATGCGCGCAGGCCCTTGCTGCATAGAGTCTCGCTCGGATAACGGGAAAGCTATCGGCGTGGTTATGGGGTGGTTCAAGTTTCCGTTTGTTAGATTTTTCGGCGATTGCTGGATGTCTGTCTGTGCGTGAATCGGGTCGAAATGGAAGCTGCATCACACCGAAGGTGCGTTCATATAGTGGACATAAAGGTGGACTTGGGTGATGTCGGATGTGCGTTGGGAATCGTGCGCCGTAGGGGCCGAGGTCTTCGGCGCGCAGGTTACCGGGTTCGCGGTCAGTGCGCGAAGTAGGTCTGCAGAATCATCGTGGTCTCGGTGCTTACCGGCACCGTGCGGTGGATGAGATTGAGCAATTCCTCAAGGGCGGTGGGGGAGGCCACGCGTACCACCAGTACGAAGCTGGGGGCGCCGGCCACCGAATAGCAGGAGACGATGCCGTCGATATTGTTCAGCTTGTCCGGAATCGAGGATTCGGCTGAGTAGTCGAGCGGGGTCACGTTGACGAACGCGCTGATGGGCAAGCCGCGCTGCTCTTGGTCGATGATGGCCTTGTATCCCTTGATGATGCCGCGCTTCTCCAGCTTCTGCACGCGCGACTGGGCGGCGGAGACGGACAGTCCGGTCGCCTGGGCCAGTTGCGCGAGCGTGGCGCGGCCGTCGGCCTCCAGCATGGTGAGGATGCGCTGGTCGGTCTCGTCAATCGCGGTCATGGTGTCTTCTCCGTTCGTTGTGCTCTGTGTTCACTGTACCTGTTGCCGGAATGCGATGGCTTTCCGATTTTGCCTGGTAATTTCAGTAGTTCTTCCTGTGTTTTCTGTTGTGTGGTGGAATGTTTATGCCTAAAGTCCTAATTGAATGTAATAATTCCTTCTGAAATAAGAGAACGACGAAATAATTCCATTGAGGAGGGATGATATGCAGAAGTTTTCCAACATGCCTCTGTCCGAAGTTGCATCTGCTGCTGTGCCTGCTGCCAGACGGGTTGCTGTGCCGACCGCCAAGCCCGCGAGCTTGTCCGCCGAAGCCCTGAATATCCCGCGCTCCGGCATCCGAGACGTATTCGACCGTGTAGAGCGCGTGCCTGACGCGATTTCACTGACCGTGGGGGAGCCCAGCGCCACGGCCGCGCCGCATATCGTGGCGGCCGCTTGCGAGCCGCACAGGCTGGCCGCACTCGGTACACCAACGTGCTCGGCGTCCCCGAATACCGCAAGGCCGTGGCCGATTACTCCGCCCGTGTGAAGGGACTCACTTATGATCCGAAACCGAGATTCAAGCCGTTGACGGTGCCACGATTGGCCTGTTTCTGGCGCTGAAAGCCGTGGTAGGCACCGGCGATGAAGTGATTATTCCCTCGCCGTTCTTCACTTCCTATGACGCCGAAGTGATGCTGTGCGGCGGCCGCCCGGTCACCGTGGCGCTGCGTCCGGAGCACGGCATGCGCGTGAACGCGGCGGACATCGAAGCGGCGATCACCCCGCGCACCCGCGCCGTAATCATCAACTCACCCGCAATCCGACCGGCGCGGTAACTTCTGCCGCTGAACTGGCGCGTATTGCCGAAGTATGCAAGCAGCACAATATTTGGGCCATCTCCGACGAGGTTTACCATCCGTTCGTGTTTGGGGAAACGTTCGGGGAAACGCTTGGGGGAGAGGCAGCCGTGGCACCATCGATTGCCGCGGTGCCGGGCATGAAAGACCGCACCATTGTGGTGGAAAGCCTGTCGAAAACCTACGCGATGACCGGCTGGCGCATCGGCTACCTGCTGGCACCCGAAGCGGTCATCGAACAGACCGGTAAAATCGCCGAACTCATGCACTCCTCGGTGAACTCCTTGGCGCAATACGCAGGCGTGGCAGCACTGGCCGGTCCGCAGGATCATGTGGCCGCCATGCGCGAGGAATACCGCGCCAAGCGCAGATCGTGCTGGACGGTCTGGCCGGATGCCCGGTATTGCGCTTGATTGAACCGCAAGGTGCGTTCTACGCCTTTGTGGACGTACGCCTGACTGGCCTTGACTCCGGTGAATTCGCAGACCGTCTGCTGGACGAAGAGCACGTGGCCGTGGTCCCCGGCGAGGCCTTCGGCGAGGAGGGGCGCGGCTTCGTGCGCCTCTCCTACGCCGGAGATGCCGGCGAGCTGCGTGAGGGCGTCGCCCGTCTGCGCGCATTCGCCGAACGGGTATGGAACCCCATCACCGGACACCACACCGCCACTTATCACCCCATGGAGGTGTTGGCCTGAGGCTTAAAGCGAGGCTAGGCCGCCAATTCAGACTCGTCGGCGCGAGCGATGGCCTGCTCGTAATCCTTGGTGCCTTTGAACACTTCCTTGGTCCACGGGTTGATGCCCTGCTTCTTGGCGCGTAGCAGGATGTAGCCAAGTGCCAGCACATTGGCCGCCAACGCGATTAACGAGACTGCAAGGTTCACATTCGGATTGTTCACGGACTGGGTGGAGAACATGGAATAGTCCTGGAACATCGGGAACACCTGCGCGAACATGCACCAGATGGCCAGCGTGTTGGCGCGGTTCTGAATCCAACCGCCCTTGTTCCAGAAGAAGTTGGCCACGGTGGGTGCCAGCAGCAGCGCCAGGCCGCAATACCAGGCGTGGGTGGGCAGGCAGTTGTAGGTGTAGCAGAAGTTCCACAGGTCGTAGGCCACGATGAACACCCAGGTCATGTCCGGCCAGAGCATGTCGTCCTTCTTCTTGGAGGCGTAGATGCCGAACCAGCCGGTCATGCAGAAGATGTTGAGCAGGCCGGCCACGCCGTTGAAGACGTTGTGCCAGCCACCGTACAGGGTCACGCCTTCGGTGGAGATCCACGTGGTGCCCCAGCCGCGGATGGCGGATTCGAAGTCGGACACTACGGCAATGAGGATGTTGATGGCCACGATCACGAACGGGAAGCACTTGAACCAGTGCGATTTGCCGATGGATCCCCACTTGTATTTGAGGGCCATGAAACCGATGCAGCCGATGGTGGCCGCGTACAGCTTGGCATAGTGGAACCAGCTGGTCATGTGTACGTAGGTCGGGTTGTTGAGGGCCCAGTCGGCACCCATGGCGGCGGCCGTGTAGATGGTGATGAAGTAGACGGTCAGCACGGCCGGTATGACGAGGAAGGCGATAACGCCACCGGTTTTGGTGCGGCGGGCCAGTTCGTTGGCGCCGATAAGACAGCAGAAGACGAGTATCCATCCGATCCATTGGTAGATGGCGTTGTCGCCGTAGACCTGAAACAGCATAAGCGGTCCTTTCCGTGTGTGCGCTGTGCGCCTCGCAGTCCTCCATTGGGTTGCTGAGACGCTATAGACGCCGCTATGTTGACGCAGCGTCAATTTCTCTCACGGCACAGTCTAGCCTCAAGTTGACATCGCGTCAAAACAACCGCATTAAGGCTGCCGCGTTTCGTATCGTTACGCGTAGGGGCTGGCTGAGGCGTAATGCTGAAGAGTAACATTGAAGCAATGGCAATCAAGCCGATTTGAGGAAGAGAAGCACACGATGGCGTACTGCGGCCACTGCGGAAATAGAGTTGATAGGCCGGCACGATTTTGCCCGGCATGTGGAGCGTCTGTAGACAGCGCACCGGTTGCGTCTGTACCAGTGCCGGCCGCATCGTCAGCCGTACCGACTGCGTCGATACCGGCACCTGCTGTGCCAGCGCCTTCAGTACCACCATCGATACCAGCCGCGCCGGTTGCCCCATCGGTTTACGCCGCGCCCGCTGCCCCACAGCCGGCACCAACTGCTCCCTTGCCAGCTTTGCCGATTCCCGCTCCTGCCGCATATCAGGCGACTGATGCAACCGCCGTCCTGGCACCGCCGCGCAAATCCAGCAAGAAGCTGATCGCCGTTCTCTGCGCATTGCTTGCGACGATTCTGGTGGCGGCCTTGGCATTCATCGTCCCCAACTTCACCGCCGTCAAAGCGATGCTGGGCTTCCAGCCCACCAATCCGCTGGTCGTCACCTTCGACGCGATCAACTCGCTGTCCACTCTGCGCAGCACCAAATACGAACTCAGAACCCACAGCAGCACTGACGACTCCCTTGACGCGCGGATGTCTGGCATGTATTCGCTGGGGCAAAACCACCAATGACTCCTCCGCGTCTGTGACCATCAAGACAGATGAACAGGCAACAACCCTCGCTTGGCACAAAGGCGCATTCGCCGGGAAAAACGTTTGGTATGATGACGACCCCTACTACATCTACTACCCGGCCGACCAATATGAAGATGACTTAAGGAACGGCGTTGGTAGTGATGTGGCGGACTTGATATTGAACGTCAAGGATGCGTTGGTCAAGAACGGTGCTTGGGACATCACCGGCGCGGAGCGAACGTTCTACGATCAGCTGGACAAGATGAACGACGATGGGTACTCGAACGACATCGACCGGGCCAAGGGCACGAAAACGTCTGCCGAGGTGAAGGCCGAGGCCAGCAAATTCATCCAACAATATCTCGGCGTGGAGCTGGAAGATAAGAATGTGCGCAGCCAGCTGTTCCCGAATACATCGTCTGCCAAGTCTGCCGGCAACACGCAGCTCTCGTATCAAATCGATGTCAAGGCATTGGCCCAGCACTTTGTGAATTACTGGATCAGCCATGAAGCGCAGTATCCGCATCTGAAATCATGGGTGATTCAGCAGATCGAGGATACCGGTGTGGGCGATGCTGAAGGCGAGTACCGTCAGGCGCTCGACAATGTGCGCAACTGGGACTTCGGCACGGATGAAGAGCCGGATATGCCGACTATCACCGTGGATCTGAACTACGGCAGGAAGCGTCTGATGAGCTCGATTGCCGTAAGCGTGTCCGGCAAGGACGAATACGGCGACTCCTACAAAGGTTCGCTGTCGTTGACGCTCAGCCAGCAGAACGCGGTGTCTGTGGACGACCCCGATTTGACTGATACGGTGAGCAAAGCCAAGGACAACAACGGACTGGATTTGTCCTGAATATGGTGCGTGGGATGTTGCGGCGGCGCTAGTTTCCTCGGTGGGCTATCACGCACTCTTCCCGCTTGCAGCGGTCTGCTCGCTGATTGGCGCGGTGCTGATCGTCTTCATCAAGTCAGTGAAGTAAACATACTTATTCATCCCTCTTCCTTCCATAACAAACGAGCGGAGGGGTTGGGCCATTGTTTTGCGGTGTGTCCAGTCTCTCCGCTCGTTTATTTGCTTGATTCTGTGGAATGGAAGGGGCATGCTCTATGTCAAATAAGATAATGCGGAAGGGCTGTTCTGCGTGCATATATCTTGCTGAACGTATTTGAGGGTACTTTCTGGTTAAAGACACGCCCTATGGTGGGCAGAATGCTGCCGTTGTGTCTGGCGTCGGTCGCAGGACATGTCGTATCATGAGGGCCCAAGCTTAATTCAGCCGTCCTCAATCTGATTAGTCGTCGGGTCGGGTTGGCGTGATCGGCTTGCAGGGAATCATCCGGCTCTTCCGGTTTTGGCGTGACCCGCAGCTCCTCCACACCGGCGGCTTCAGACACACCATACAAGCCCACCTATAAGCATCCCCCTACACACCAAAACCGGAAGAGCCAATTATCTGCCGGTACCTTCCACCCGAGAGGAAGGTGTAGTCCTCCGGGTCCGGGCGATATCGCCGCAAGGCGAAGGATTTTCGTGTACCGTTCCATGAAGACGGAGCGACAATGACCACGCGGTTGGTCTGAATCCTCGAGGGGTGGTCCTTAACAGGACCACCCCTTTTTCGATGGAGAGGGCCATGGCGGACTGGGAGAATCCCTCGAACAAGAACGCAAAAACCCTCAGAATCGGTATTATTCCAAGGGTTGTCTGTGGAGCTAGCCGGGTTCGAACCGGCGACCCTCTGCTTGCAAAGCAGATGCGCTACCAGCTGCGCTATAGCCCCGTGAGAAAAAAAGAGCGGCTCGCGGCCGCTTCATTTTTCCTGTGGGCCCGGGAGGACTTGAACCTCCGACCTCATCCTTATCAGGGATGCGCTCTAACCAGCTGAGCTACGGGCCCGATCCATACGCTTCAAAAGCGCACAAGTGATTACAATACCATTGAACGGCGGTATGTCAATAACGGCGTGTCGCGATTGTCGCTTGCGCCATGATTGCCGGCTCGACGGTCAATGCCCAGCTACGTAACCTTGCGTTCTCACACCGTAATGCTGCGGTTACACCTCCCTCTCTGCGCAGAAATGTCCAATACATATGAGGCTTCTGCTGTTTTCGTGGGTTGGGTTCTTGGTTGTGGTGGGCGTATGTCGAGTCCGCCGCGGCGGAGCATGACGAGGGCGATGGGATTGTTCGCGTGGTGGAAGCCGTAGGCCATGCGGATGGTGACCTTGATCCTGTTGTCGGACGCCTCGAGCCTGGCGTTTGAACAGCCCAGTTCGGTTGTCCTGAGGATGTCGGGCCCATGACGGCGGATCTTCCGGGCGGGTTCGACGATCTCGGGGATGCGGCTGTGGGACGCCCGGAACACCCGGCGGTTCAGTTCGGTCCGGGCCTGGTCGCGGTCGTTTGGGCATCGTCCGGAGGGGTTCCCTGAGCCGTCATGAACGGTAGGGCCGGCCCTTGGGGTCCGTGTCCCGCAGGTTCCCGGACGCCTCGGACCGTCTGTCGGTCAGCTTGCCGGGGTTCTTCAGGACGGTGTATCTGACGCCGCGCATGCGCTTGACGGATTTCTCGTCCCCGTCGCGGCGCTGCGCTTCGACGGCTACACGGACGGGGCGGACCTGTGGCAGTACGTCATCGCGAACTTCGGCACCCTCTGCTGGGTGCATCATGCTCGGCTGTCTCGTCATGGTGTCCTCGGCCACCGCGAAGGGGCAGATTCTAGTGGTGGTTGCAACACCTGGGGTTTGAGCGGCTTCCATGGTCACGTTGTCGGTTGTTGAGGTTATCACGCGGCGTCGAGCAGTTCGATGATCTTCTCGCTTGGTTTCATGAACCCGAGGGTTTTGCGTGGCCGGTCGTTGAGTTCCTCGGCGACCGCGTCGAGGTAGTCCTCCGGGTAGACGGATAGGTCGGTGCCTTTGGGGAAGTACTGGCGCAGGAGCCCGTTGGTGTTCTCGTTGGTGCCGCGCTGCCACGGGGAGTGCGGGTCGCAGAAGTAGACGGCCATGTCCAGCGAGGCGCCGATCCGTTTGTGCAGGGCGAGTTCCGCTCCCTGGTCCCAGGTCAGGC